>Ga0210124_1000637_pt1 | contig 17040 bp, 11 predicted proteins | sample Muzzi_PWC_D2_FD_185554 | JGI IMG/M metagenome (GOLD analysis project Ga0210124, IMG submission 185554) | Wetland microbial communities from San Francisco Bay, California, USA, that impact long-term carbon sequestration - Muzzi_PWC_D2 (SPAdes) | ecosystem: Environmental > Aquatic > Marine >... | reverse complement strand
TCTATAGGCCGGTCTTCTATATGATAACGCGCTTCCGGCTGAGCTTGTGGAGGGCCTTCGTAGGTGGGGTTAGCTGCCGATTGCCAATCGCCTAGCAGAGAGGTTATTTGCGCGATAACCTCCCTTGGCTCAAAGGCTCCCCCAACGGCAACCAACACATTTTGCGGGTGATAGCTTCCCTGAAAAAACGAGATGACCTCCTCACGGCTGATAGCGGCCACACTTTGATGCGTTCCGGCCACACTCCGACCCAGGGGGTGATTGGGCCACATGACCTGATCTACCAGAATATTTATCCAGCTATCGGGTATATCATAAACCATATTGATTTCTTCGCCGATAATTAACCGCTCTTTTTCAAGTTCGTTCGGCTCGAAAAGTGGGTTTCTAACCAGCTCAGTCAGCAAGTTAACGGCAATATGCAATTGAGAGGCGGCGACTTTAGCATAATAAACGGTTGTTTCCTGGCCCGTATAAGCGTTGCTAACCCCGCCAACCCCCTCGATTGTTTCGGCGATAATCCGGGCAGTGGGTAGATTTTTGGTCCCTTTGAATAGCATATGTTCGATTAAATGGGATATGCCTGACTCCGCTTCAGCCTCGTAGCGCGAGCCAATCCCCACAAAGATTCCCATGCTCACCGACTGAAAACTGCTCACCGGAACCATCAATATTCTCAAGCCATTGTCCAAAATATGTTCTTGATACATTATCACCCATTCAAAAGAGATTGACAGCTTAACCAATTTCCATGCAGAACGTGGGAACTGTCTGTAAGACAAAAAATCAGGCTGCGCCCAATTACGCAGCCAGGTGGTTATTATAGACTGTCTTAGCTAAAGGTCAATTTTATTTGTGGGTTGGTTTATTCTAAAACTCAGGATACAATAGTAAAGAAGGTGGCATTACACAGTACTATTGCCCCTGAAGCATTTTGAGGTAACGTTCTACTTCCTGTTTTGCCTGGGGGTCTTGAGTTGAGTCAAGAGAGAGAAAGGTGTCGAAAGCTTGTTTTGCTTCTGCCCGCTGGTTCAAGGCGAAATAAGCCACCCCCAGACTAAAATGGGGTTCTGCCAGCTCTGGGGACATTTCGCTGGCATGCTGCAATTGGGAGACAGCCCGATTTAACAAATCGGTGTTGGGTTCGCCACCTCGTAGCGCTTGCTGTAGATATAGTGCACCTAAATTATAGGCCACATCCCCATCTTCGGGGTTCAGTTCCAGAGCCTTTTCATATTGGGAAGCAGCCAAATCGAATTGCTGTTGTTGGTAGTAGGTTACACCCAAATTGGCGTAAGCTGCCTGTAAATTAGGGTCTAATTCGATGGCTTTTTGGTAAGCGGTGATGGCTTGGGCCCATTGACCTGCTTCATAGTAAGTATTGCCCGCTTGAAAATAGTCTTCAGCAGATTGTGGCTCATTTGAGACGATAGCTGCGGTAGAGTCGGTACTAATCTCACTTTGTGCCTCGTCTGCCCCCTTTCGGAGGAAAGAAAAGGCAAAGATTGCAATGAAAATTGCAGCAATAAGCCCTATGACCAGGCGCAATCCTAAACTTAAACTTTTAGTTTCAACTTCTTCGAGGGAATTCTCGTCGTCCATTGGCATTTTTTGCTTACGTCTTATGCTCTAGCAATACAATCTGAGTTTCTTCGGGTAAGCTGCTTTTTGTTAATTTAAGAGAATTGACGGGGTCGGATTTTGCCACGCCCATCTCTTTTAAGAATTTGCTTACAGGGTCTAGCTTAATAATAAGACCCGGCAAATTATAATGCATAGGAATCACAATATAAGGCTCAATCAAGCTAATAACCTCGGCTGCTTGAGCGGCATTAAGCGCCTGCTTTCCCCCAACCGGGATCATGAGGACGTCAATATTACCCATATCCTCCACCTGGTTTTGGTTGGGTATATGGCTCAGGTCTCCCAGGTGACAAATGGCTAAGTCACCCATATAAATGACAAAAACATTGTTTTGCGCAGATGTGTCACCATTCTTGCGACTTTTTCCGGGAGGGGGCAGACGAATACCGGTAATAAACGTGCCGCCAATCTCATATTCACCAGGGCCATTAATGGTTTTGAAATCACCTTTTACTCCGGCAATGTAATTATGGTGGGGTGAAGGATGACTAACAGTTACAATATCGGCCTTGGGGCGAGGTAAAGATAAACCTAATGTCTTATCATAAGGGTCTGTAACAACAGTTATATCACGATCCTTCAAGCGAAAACAGGCATGTCCATACCAAATAATATCCATAACTTAATTTCGATAATTTCCTTTGCGTAAGAAGTTATAATTTGGGTGGTAGTATATTCCAATTTTACCACGTTTTAAGCGATAAAGGAAGTAGACATAATACCCAATTGCTCACTGATTATTGGCAAACTTTAAAATCAATCGTCTTAGATTTGGTTCATTCGTAAGGCGATACAAAGTTTGGGGGTTCTCCTCTGGCTGGGTTTGCTCTAGAATGCCCAATAGGGCCAAGTCTCCTAACTCTGGGCGAATAGAATGACTACCTCGTCCAATACGCTGAGCAATCTGTGAGGTTGAACCACAATAGTCGGGATTATGACCAAAAAAAGTTAAAATGTCCCACTTTAATAAATCTGTGGCATATCTTTCGACAAAAACCATAAAATCGACATCAACTTCCTTGTTGGGGGGCTGTAATGAAGATGACATTTCTAAATGCTCCGACTCTTGTGGTATAGTAAATTATGGAACCAAATTTCAACTCTGGGTGATATTATAAACCATTTTGCAAAAGGCACATAACGGATGAGTAATTCTGGGGCTATTCTTATCGTTTCTAAACAAAACGTCAAATTGAAAAGAATCCTTAAAGCGAATATTCAACATGAGGGGTTGAGTATCGACCTTTTGAACAATGGTACCAAGCTATTTGAATATTTGACTCAACAATCATATACGTTACTTATTATTGACTTAGACTTATTGAGCGCAATCTCACCAGACACACCATTTTTCACACAAATAAGAGCTATATCTCCGAATATAGCCGTAATACTACTGGCTGCCGAAGAAAAGCGGAGTGAGGCGATTGAACAATTACAACAAGGCGCAGATGACTTTCTCCGCACCCCAATAAATGCTAGAGAACTGATACTCAAAGTAATCCGTACGTTAGAAATTCAAGCCTTAAAACAAAATCCCTTCCCTCTTCTCCGACAAGGTTCTGGCATAGACGAGTTATTACAACTCAATGAAGCCACCCAAGAGATCCTTCAGACATTAGAGTTAGATGAAGCCTTAAAAATTGTTCTGGCTAAAGCCCGCCAAGTCACCAAGGCCGATCTGGTAAAAATCTATTTAACCGATCAAAAAGGGGATTTGAGCCGCGATAAATCCTTAATAAAAACTTCGCCTTTATCCCATAAACCCCGCGAAGATTTTCTCTTATTTAGTTTGGCCCAACAATCGGCGGTAACGCTGAAAATTGCTTCTCACAAAAAAACATCCGACCAGGAATGGCAGCAACAATCGCTCGCTTCGGGGCTAATCATCCCGATGGTCTCAAGAGAGAAACTTATCGGTGTTTTGGCCTTGGGTAGTATCCAGCCATCATTTTTTTCAGCTTATCATATCCAATGGCTATCTGTTTTTTGTAACCAGGCGGCCATTGCTGTTGAAAATGCGCGATTGTTCCAAGACCTGTCCTCAGCATATATCGATCTGGCGCAAAGCCGCGAAAAAATCTTAAATAGCCGAAATACGCTCCAAGTTTTGTTCAATGGTATCACCGATGGTTTGTATATCTTAGATCAAGAGTTAACCATTATTGCCCTCAATCAAATTGAAGCGGAGCGACAGGGGTTTGAACCCAGTGAGTTAGTTGGACAAAGCTATTTATCGCTCGAGTGGGCAAATGCTGCGCCGGACCTTCTGAACCAAATCAAAGATTCTTTGAAGACAGGTCGCAAGACAACATGGATATCGCCCGAAAACGAAACAGAGCCTTATCTTAAAGACAGAGAGTTTCGCATCTATCCTATCCGCAACCGGTTAGCCCAAATTGAGCAGGTGGTTGTTTTTGCTCAAGATGTATCAGAGCGCAGACAATGGCAAGCGTCTCTCTTTCGCTCGGCCAACCTGGCAGCGGTTGGGCAATTGGCCGGGAGTGTAGCGCATCAAATCAATAATCCGCTGACGGTAACCATGACCAATAGCCAGTTGCTATTGCTAGACACCGACCCCCAAACCGAAGCTCATGAGCTGACAACCGGTATATTTAAGGCCGGTGAACGTATTCAAAATATTGTCGCTAATTTGTTGGAGTTTTCAAATCAGGAACGATACTTTTTTATCCAGACAGACCTCATTGATACCATCGAGGGAGCCTTAGCCCTGGTAATTCGCTCTTTAAGAAAAGCTCAAATTCAGGTGACCAAAGACTATCAATATAAGCCGGTATTATCTGCCAGCGTTAGCCACCTTAAGTTAGTTTGGGTAAATTTGCTCTTAAATGCCCGCGACGCCATGATAAATCAAAGCGACCAACCTCAAATCATCATATCAACCAGCGCCGTATCCGAGCGTGAAGTTAAGGTATCCATTACCGATAATGGCAGCGGCATCCGTGAAAAAGAGTCGGAACAGCTATTTAGACCCTTTTTTACAACCAAACCGGTAGGCAAAGCTTTGGGGCTAGGTTTGTATTCTGCCCACGCCATTATCCAGCGTCATAACGGGCAAATCAAAGCCTTTAGCCAACCCGGCATTGCAACCACCTTCGAGGTGATTTTACCCCTTGATAATCCACGCGATTTATAACTCATTTTAGCCAATAAGATTATTCACAAAATCGGGGGAAAATAGAGCATAACCAGCCACGATTACCAAGACACAAATGACAATCAAAATCAAGCAACCACATCCATACAAGGCGTATTGAGTGAGCTTATTGTCATCATCAACCCTTGAGGGGGCAATAGGAGAGGGCGCGGCTGAGGAAACGGCCTGGCGCGGCGGTGATTGATATTGTGGCGCTTGCACTTGAGCCCCTTCTACCTGGAACACCAAGGCGGTTTGACCAATGCCAACACTATCACCAGGGTTAAGCACCTGTGGTATGGTAATTTGCACCCCATTTACAAAAGTACCGTTAGTACTCCCCATATCTTCGATAACAAACTGACCCATCTGCCAGCTAATGCGGGCATGGCGACGAGAGGCTTCTGGGTCTTGCAATGTGATATCGATGCTTTCTTCCCGGCCGATAATGACCTGATTACCCAACATGGGAAAGCTCATGCCTGCCTGCGGCCCCTGCCGAATCACTAAGGCAGCCGAGGGAGGCCCCTGGCTCATCATTGTTGGTTCATTATCATACAGGTCCATTGCGTCCTCCTAAATGTAGTGAGGGGATGTCTTGTGAGAAGTGTATACCCAATATTAACAAATTATTTGTTACATTGTCAACTTTCATTTCCAGGTCAGCCACTCAATAGTTAACGACTGGGTACTATATTGCTGGAAGCGCAACTTACCTAAACGCCCCTGATTGGTGTGATAGCAAGCTGTACGTCCGGCTGTTAAAGCGTTTGCCGGGTTTGCTATCACGTCGCTGCCATCTATAAAGGTATACTGATTGTAAGCAGTAGCAGGGCTGGCACAAATTTCTAGGGTTAAACCACCAAGCAAAGTAAATTGGCCTTGGGGAGATAGGTTTACCCCAGCCAGCACTTCAAAGAGTCTGCTACTTCCATTTACATTCCAGGTGAAATCATCACCAGGGATAATACCTTCGTCAAAATCTATGGTTTGTCCAGGGTCAATGGTAATGGTTCCGGCAGAAACAACGGGGTTAATTACTTCCACAGTCTCATCCACTACCCGCTCAGAACCATCCAGGTTGACAATACGAAGCCGGTAAATTGTGGTCTCATTTGGGCACTCCTGTCGACCGCCAACGCCTGGAACACCCTCACCCTGGAAGTAAACTTCCTTTACCTCAATAACATTCCAGGTTACATTAACACATTCACCCCCCTGAACAACCGTAGGAGAGATGGTAAGTTCTGCCTGGGGAATCGCCTCCGTAGCGGTTGGCGTTACGGTTGCTGTCGGCGTATCGGTAGACGGAATCGAGGTGGCAGTGGGGGTCTCTGTTGGAGGTATGGGCGTCGCCGAAGGCGTAGCGGTTGGAGTATCGGTGGGCAGGCCAGGAGCCGAAACAACCGGCACACCATCGGCATTGATCACCGTGGAGAATGAAGGGCCAGCAATCACCCAGCCAACGCCATCGGGTGCCGGGTCAAAGCGAATTTGCCACCATTGTGCATTCTCATCGCGGCCAATAATCTCCGTTTCCTTTCCTGATAATAATAGCCCTACAAATTCGTAATCGGTCCCCGGCCCAGCCCTAACATTGAGATCAGCCAAGGTTGTGAGAGATGGAATGGCCGGAACTGTGGCTGTCGGGGGTTCGGGAGTTACGGTAACGGTTGGCGTGTTGGTAGGTGAGTTGCCCACAGCATTGACCAGAACAGATACGGGTTCATTTACCCGTTCTTGCACATTGTAGGCTCTAATTTCCAGGGTATGGCTGCCAGGGATTAATGGCACCCACTGAAGCGAGGCCGTTAGGGTAGGCTGGCCCTGCGAAGCCGGGCTGACGGCTTCAGCCGTTTTAGCCCCATCGACCCATAATTCTATTCGAATCACCCCAGAAGGGTCAGAGGCTGTGGTTTGAACTGTAACCGGCAGATTCAGTTGGTGCTGGCTTCCATTGGCCGGGGCTGTAATAACAACAGTTGGCAGTTGAGTCACGGGAGGTTCCGATTCTTGAGTTAAAAAATAGGCAGTAACGCCCGCCAAAATTAAAACAACCACTATCAGAGCCAATACCCCCCCAATAACAAACATACTTGACCCTGTAGAGCTAGATCGCTTGGGTGATGGCGCTGGTTTTGGAGAAGCAGCCGGGGCAGGCGTAGCCATAGATGATGGGTAGACCAATCTTTGTGGCGATACCTGGGTCATCTCTGCTGTACTTGGGGCAGTGAATCCTTTTACTCCAAATATTGATGTGCCAATACTAATGATATCCGCCGGTTGGAGCGTATGTGGTTCCTCAATAAGTTTTCCATTTACCCGTGTTCCATTGGTGCTGCCCAAATCTTCTAATATAAGTAGGCCACCTTGGCGCACAAGCTGGGCATGTCGTCTGGAAACCTGGTTATCGTCCCAAGATATATCATTATCCGGGTCTCGACCAAAGGTTATTTTATTATCTCTAATAGGAAACCCTTTACCGGCTAAAGGGCCGGCGTGAACAACAACCTGCAATTGTGGTTCTGATTCTTGAGAGGAATCTGCCTCAAAGACCGAGGGATGGCGACCACTCATAACAAGATAAACCTCATAATTAGAAAATTTTTGGAACAGCTATTCCTGCTTACCACAATAATAATCCTTTTTTGTTGCAAACTCAAATATCAAAGATTTTCTTCTCTAGACTCACCCATATTTGGCTGACACCTTATGTCTTAAGGATTTTATTCCAAACCATAATTTTCCTTCACTTATAGAAGTGAAAATCAAAAAGAGCAACCTCGATAATAGATGTTGCTCTTTTTTGATATTTTAGAGACTCACTCAGGTATCAACCTCTTCAAAGTAAGTTTGAATCAGTCATTAAGACCGGGTCGGCCCGCTCCAGATGTCCCATCGCAGATTATAAAGACCGGACGGCTGAATTGCGGATCGGCTGGGACACCATCTATTAGAGCCTCCAGATAATAATTGACCCCATATTGTACTGAAGAACTATCTGAGGTGCGACAATATATGAGATTTGCATGTTGGACAGCGGTTATACTGCCACCCGCCGCCTGAACATCACTTTCAATTTCATTTTTTAGCTGACCACATGCCGACGATTGACGGCATAAGGTGGCTGTTGCACTGGCAGCGTTACCAACTGTACCGGCTTCTTGGGCTGAATCTAGCTTGAAATCGCCCCAACTGTCACTCGAACAGAGTAAATTTCCAAAAAAATCTTTGAGAATACAGCTCCCTTTAATAAGCGTTCGCTTGTAAAGGTCAGCATGCAAGATAATTTGATTAACATCGCTATCAAAATGATTCCAACTCAGATCAATTGTGCCAGGGGTAACATTTGATGAGAACGACGCATCTGCATCTGAGGTGGTTATTGGAGCATTGGTGGCAAATGCTGCCGACAGGGCAAACTGGTCCCCGACTCGCGGCCTAACATCGATAGAAATCACTTGCTCATTTAAACAAGACCCATTTTCGGCAAAAAGCGTCAGGATATGCGTGCCAACTTGGGTAAGGGTGATATTTGCTCTATTCCGTGGATCGGTTGAGGAAATCGATTCTATATTACCTGTAGGGTCTTCAATAACAATGCCAAAGTTGGTGGCGTTAAAAATATTCCAATCTAAAGTGATGAGTTGTCCAGCTGTAACTTTTAAGGGGCCACTACCTGGTAAGCCAGGAGCACCGACCAGGTTCCCATCGACTCCAAGAATTTGAAAATTAACGCTGGGTGCGCCATAAATTCTTGGCCCTCCTTGAGCAGCATTGTTACAGTCTCTAACTACTTCCATTGTAACCCCTACAATAGGTCCAAAATAGACTCCTTGCGGGTTTCGCATACGCCAATAACTCTGGTGAATACCAGGGAAAGTGGGCGTATTGAGCAACACTTCTACGACAGAAATTTCATTGGGTTTGCCTTCTGGTACAATCAAACGATTGGTATCAACAAGTGCATTTCGACGTGGTGAATCGGCTGGGAAGGGCGATTCGAAGGCAACTCCCCCAGAGCCCATGGCGCGTCCCCCATAAAAAGCCAACTCATAGCCGGGTCCCCAGGTACAGACACCAATATTTCGTATCCTCCACGCCCGGTGAACCGTTGTACCGGCCGCCACTTTGACGGCCACCTGATCACCCTCTTTAATGAACTCACGTTTGTTAGTCTCATTTTCAGCGAAAACCCCCACGAATTCTGCTGCGTTGCAAACGGGCGGTATTAGCTCTGGCAGTTGATCCTGAGTTGGGCCATAGGGCACACCAGGCGCAGGTGGGGGTGGAGGAAATGTCCGAGTTATAGGTTCGCTTGTTGCGACGGTTTGCGCAATGACGAATGCCGCTGCAGCCTCACCACCCGACTCCTCAGCAACTTTCACCGACTCTGCCGTAGCTATCACTTCAGTTGGCGCAGGTTGGGGGATAGCGGTTGGGGTTGCACTAGGTGGTTGAAGAGCAGCCCCTTGATCGGCGGGTTGGCTTGGGGCCTGTTCGATACCTGCAGGCACAACTGAAACAGCCGGGTTATCGACGACCTCAATTTGGGACGAGAGAGTTTCAAGAGCTTCTCCACTCGCGTTATAAGCCACAACCATTATGGTAAACATACCAGCCCGATTGGGGATCCATTGCTGACGCCCTGTCCTATTGCTTGATAGATTAACTCGTGAAATAAGTTGGTCTGTTTCCTCGTTTGCAGCCTTAACCCTCAACTCAACTTGGTCTGTATTACTGCTGGTGGGGGCGCTCAATATTTGAACCGGGCTACCCACCAAGACCTTGGCATTATTAGCCGGGGCAAGAATTCCAGTACCTATAGGCCCATTAGAAGACGATTCCTGGCCACCAATATTAAAGATACTAGTACTACAAGAGCTTATTAAAGCCACAAACAGAAAAACTGCCAGCACTGAAGCAAAAATCCCTCGAAATCGGCTATTTTTAACCACTTGAATCTCCTAATTTAACCAATCCCTAACAATTATGGACAAGGTCTGGATTGCTAGTCCTCTTCTAAAAATTAAGATTCATCGAACAACAAAACTCAGCGTTTCCGATTCGCTGCTTTCGCCAATTTTGTTGTATCCCTTAACTTTAATAATGTAATGCCCTGGCAGCCTTGGGGTAAAGGGTTGTAAAGCCGTGAAGGACATTTGCTGAAATGGCGCTGCATCGGAGCGAATTAAAAGGTCACGGATTATCTCATTACTACCTTCGGGGCGAAATTCCACCAGATAAAGCTCAACATGAGAAATTTCATGTTGGGCATCCTCGCTGCGAGACCTTACGCTCACAGGCTGACCAGCCGGTAAAGCATTATGAGGCGCTTCCGATAGCAGCCAGGTGCGCAACTCTTCTGATATTGTTACTGTTGCCAGTGTTTCAGCATCACTACTGCCACTACATGTTGTCAGCAAGCCAGTGCTCAACACCAAAATCAAAATACCCCATAATCGTAACGAGATAGGTTTTCTGACTACCATTTCGAACGTTCCTCAGCCGGTCAAATATATTTTATCTACATATATTATAATATGTCAACTGAATATGTAAAGTTGATTATAACATAATTATGACAAATTGGGTAGTTATTTATTAAATTTTTAGATATCATTAGTGACTGCTTTGAGGTTGCTGTTGTCCGATGATGAACTAACAAAGACATATTTACGCCTGCGGAACTGGGGATAGCCCCGCAGGCGATTGAATACGTTGAGGCAGGTCTGGCCCTCTATACACAAGGTAGGTACGGACGAGGATTGCCTTCGAAAATACCCGTAGCCCTGGTGAAACTAGGTAAAAGTAGAGTATCTCCAGACGGGACGGACAAGTAGTCTTGGAATATTTGCCGCTCCCCTCGGTATATTACTGTACAGCAATCACCCCTAACACTTCGAATGGGGGCGGAGGACTTCCAGGCCCCCACTCCCAACTTAGCGCTTGTTGGACCTGCTCACTTGACAGTTGACATATGCCGGGGTTCTTGTAAAACAAGTCTGCTTGTACCCATGCCGCACTTCCGTCCGCTTCACTACTTCACAGTCACGGCCCCGATGAACGAGAGTCCGTCGGCACCCACCCCGTACCCGGGCGTGTTGTTGCCGGGGGGATCGTGAGGATCGAACTGACCACAGCCCGGAGGACAGCCGTAGCACCACGTTCTGCTCACGCCCAGTTGATAGGAGCCCGGCGTAGCGGGACAGGTAAGGCTCAGCGAAGAACTTCCCGCCAAGGTCCCAACCCCACTGGCGACACACCTTGTATCGCCGCCCACGAAACCAACGTTGACCTGCTGGATATTCGTAAAATGCGGGACCAAATTCCAATTGAAATCCAGTTGCAGGGTGCCATTGGGCGCACAGGTTCCAGTGACGGTTCTACCGCCGGCGAAGCTAATATTGTTAACGGTTGCCTCAGCACTCTGTGCAAATTCCGTTACAACACTCGCGGGGAAAGATGGGGCCGCTGAGCCTTGCGGTCCGGTCGGTCCCTCCGGTCCCTCCGGACCAGCCGGTCCTTGAGGCCCTGCCGACCCGGCTGGTCCCTGGGGACCTTCGGGTCCCACTGGGCCTTGAGACCCTTCAGGTCCTGGTAGCCCTGCCGGTCCTTGAGGACCTGATGGCCCTGCCGGTCCCTGTGATCCTGGCGGTCCTTCAGGTCCTGGTAGCCCTGCCGGTCCCTGTGATCCTGGCGGTCCTTCAGGTCCTGGTGGCCCTGCCGATCCTGGAGGGCCTGCCGGTCCTGGAGGACCTGTCGACCCTTGAGGTCCTTGAGGCCCTGGTGGCCCTTGCTTGTTCCACCCTAAATAATAATCGTTACCTTTGCATTCGTCAGAACCGGAGGCAATTTTGATTTCACCACTGTTTGGGTTAACACAGGCGTGGATCATATCGCCATCGGCCAAAACCCAAGTGGCTCCGCCAACCAGCACCGCCCCAACGAGAATACCCACTATTATAAGGCTTAATTTTGAGAGTCTCATAGTTTATCTCCTTTTAGTTCACCGCTTTTTTATTGGCATACTGCCGTCCATAATTAAGAAGCAGCTTTTGGTTCAAAAATCTATTCAATATTCATGAGGTATCGGCATCACCTCCTTCAGTTTGCCTTTGGTCCATTCATCAAGTAGAATAGAAAAAGGCACGGCAAACGGACAGGCCCCATCGGGGCCATGCCAAGGGTTGTGTCTAGTTAAAGAGATACCGACGAAACTTGACGGTGGCGCGGTATCTCTTTCTTTTTATTTTCTGGTGGTAACAAAGTAAATGATAGTGACGGGGTTAGTCCCATCACTATCATTTACCATTAGCCCACCATCTATTTTCTATAGCTCCACTTAATCTCAAAATGAAGCTAAAAACCCTATTATCATTATATCTTAACCGATAGTGATTAGGGAAGATGCAAATGAACTATATTTGTAATTCATTTGCACTATTTTTGTTGTCGGGCAGTGGGTTCTGTTGGTGGGATAGACCGCAGAGGTCTAAAAAAGACCCTCTCAAGTCAAAATTGTGTATAAGAGGTCGAATTAGTCAGCAAATTAACAATGAGAGACCTGTGCGGTCTAAACCTCATTGACCGGTATCGTTATGTCGAAGGTGGTGATGACAAACTCGCACTCACTCTCAATCAGATTAACCTGACCAGGATGGGTGACGGGGGTATCTGTGTGGCTATCATCAAAAAACCACTGCTACGTCAGCAGTGGTTTTTTTCTGTCTCGTGGTGAAAACGAATTTTGCCACGAGCACAATCTTATTCTACCGGTTTGGTATCAGGAATAATGCCTGCGGAGACATAATAAAGATCAGGGGCATTCTCATAAAATTCCAGCCAGGCCTGAACTGCCTCACTGGTAGCCTGAATACGCTGAATATTGTAGGGATCAAAAGCATCGGTATGGGGAGAGGGTATGGGTTGCTCGCCTGTACCGGCTACAATTTTATAATCATAGAGTACATTATCATAGGTGCTATTTCGGAGCAACGATTCAAATTTAGGCCGTTGTCCTAACGGCAAAGCCAGAGACTCCACCTCATACCCTGGTATTAAAGCTTCGATATTTGTCTCGCTACTGAGTTGATAGAGAATTCCATCATAGCTACTTCGTGACAAATCGGCACCACTCAGGGTATAGCTGCCAATCTCCATGCCCCAATCGACCAAATTCAGCAGCTTCTGCTCAACAAACTCCGGCTGGCCGAACAATCGGTAAGCCGGGTCGTCCGCCTCCAGTTGCACAAAGAAGGTTGCCCGCAAGGGCCAATCGGCTGGATGCTCATCATGAAAGGCCTTCAATACCCCCAACGCCGAGTTAGGGTCGAGGCTGCCGTCAGCCAATAATCGATACTGGCTAATGTGTGAGCCATCAAAAGTCAAAACAATGGGGCGTTTGCCCTGAGGAATGATGTTGAGACGCCCATTTAACAATGCTTCAGATTGGAAGGAAACCCAGCCTTGTTGGGGTAAAAGCTTGATATCCTGTTTGTATTTTTCATTCCCGACCGCCAAATCACGTAGATTAATCGGATAGAAACCAGCCGCCCATAGCTGCTCCAAATCTTGCCGAAAACTGGCTACGCTTCGTATTGCCCCCTCATCTGTATCCCCAAAATCCTGATAGCGCAATACCATTATTTCACCCTGCTCGTTTGGTGGGTAAAGAGCACCATCGGTGACAAGCGCTTCTGGAGTATATTTAACCCGAGGGTCCCACAACATCCAACCGCCGCCTCCAGAGTCGTATGAAGCAAACATCTGTTCCCGGACCTCATCCGGCGTATAAGTTCGCCTATCAAAGCCATAATCTGGAAAATCTTGAATCCAGGGCCGAACAATAATATCAGGATTGGTTGATTTCACCCTGGACATAGCCCGAATCATGCTTTCATAGACGATTTCATAGGGAAAATCGATGGCAAACTGATATTGAGGCATACCGAGCAGCCCATGATCAAAAGTGGAAGGATAGAGCATGGGCGAGAGGACATCAAGATGGGTCGCCATCGCCGACAAGTCTTGCCCTATGCGAAAATCACCTTGATGCCAGGTGGTATAACCAAAAACATCGGCGGCCAATTTGGTACCATAAGGTTCTAGGGCTTCATGCGCCTTTGCTAAAAAGCCGGTGATGGCGGCTGTCCGGACAGCAGGGTCTTCGATAGATTGGGAGTAAACAATATTACTGAGGGAACCATCGGTGGGGAACCTCACATAGTCAAACTGAACCTCGTCAAACCCACGTTGAGCCGCTTCGACAGCCAGAGCAATATTATAATCCCACACCTCTTCATGGAACGCTTCCAACCAGGGTAAATTTTCCCGGTCAAGCCATAGCTCGCCGGTGCTGGTTTTAATAGCCCACTCAGGGTGAGCCCGCGCCATATAATTATCCTTAAAGACCACAATTCGAGCAATGGTGTAGATATTTCTATCTTTCATTTCTTGCATAAAAGTTTGCCAATCTCTAATTGTGGGAGCATTATTAGCGCCGATGGCTGTGGCCGTACTGACATCGCTTTTGTATGTTAGCAGGCCCAAATCTCCTTTAATATCGATAACTACGGCGTTCAACTCTGTGGTATCAATCAGGTTAAAGGCATGGCTGCGCAAATCTTGATTCGCAACGGCGTAGTAGGTCATATAGAGGCCCTTGATGTAGGTCGGCCCGGCTTCCGGTTCTACTTCAGCCACATCTTGCAAGGCGGTAGCCGGTGAGACAATGCCAGTAAAAGAGATACGATGAGTTTGAGGTAACGGTGAGGTCATCGATTCGTTTGCTTGGGCCGGATGAGGTTCAATCAGGCTGTAGGTCGAAAGAAACAGTAAGAGACAGGCCATAGACAGGATGATAATGAGACGTGTGGTCATAAAGATGATACCTCGTTAAAAACCAATAAGTGTCTACCTGTAAATTCTTGGAGTGCGGAATTTATTCCGCGTTATTAAGAGGCAGACTGAAGTCTGCACTCCAATTTACGGATAGGGTCTAAGTTGAGTTATGATTAGCTGTTTTTTATGTCATGCAAGTGCATTATATCCAATAATACTCTTTTTGAGCAAAAACCTTTTTCAATTCGCCTTTATTCATCGAGCCGTTGGCTTAATCGTCGGCTTTCCGTAGGAATTGAAACGCCTAAGGCTCACCTTTATCTCATCAGAATATGATAATATACAAGGTGTCTCAAGTTAAAGGATTTAGAAGCGACGGCGTATAATATTATGCAAGACAAAAAACTTCCCGAACAGGATGTGAGCGAACAAGCGTTGATTCGGCGCTGGCAGAGCGATGACAGCGATGCCTTTGATGAGTTGTATACGCAATATGCTCCAGCTATCCATCGGTTGGGCTGGGCTATGCTAAAAGAAACTCAGGCCGCAGAAGACGTTGTCCAAGAAACATTTTTGCGAGCCTACAAAGCCCGCCAGCGTTTCGATCCTAATCGGGCCAGTTTCGGAACGTGGCTCTATCAGATTGCCCTAAACTATTGTCGCAGCCATCTACGGCGCAAACGTTTGCCCACCATTCCCTGGCTGCGCCAAACGGGGGAGTCTCTTGATTTGCCCGACCCCGGACCTGGTCCCGAAGGCAATGCTTTGCGCAGTGAATATCAACGCCAGCTTTGGGCAGCCGTGCAAAACCTAAGCGAACCACTTCGGGAAGTTATAACCTTACATTATTATATGGAGTTGCCTGCCGTGGAAATTGCGGCCATGCTTAACCGTCCCGAAGGAACGATTTACTCTCGATTGCATAACGCACGCCGTCGTCTGGCCGAAGCCCTGGCAGAGCAGGGGGTAACCGCTGCTCCAAGGATACTTGAGACCAGAAATGCCGACTAAGCATATCGACAAGATCATAGAAGCCTATATTGACGGCCGCTTACTGCCAAAAGAGCGACGGCAAGTTGAGGCTCATATACAAGAATGTATCGAGTGTGCTGACCGTCTCTTTGAGGCCAAGCGACTTAACCAACAGTTAGGGCCTACCATGCAAGCGGCTTTGGGCCAGCCGGCACTTCGGCCTATGCTACGCCAAAAAGTTTGGCGGGCATTACTGGAAAAAGAAGCGAGACGGCCATTTTATCTAAATTGGACCGCCCCGATCCGGTTTTTAAATGCTCTGGGAAGTGTGGCTATCATCGTCCTGTTAGCTATTGGGGCTTTTATTGTTATCCAGAGTCAATTACCGCCTGTACCAAACACCACATCTCTACAAACCAGCAGTAGTAGTGATGAAATTGTCAGGATAACCCCAACTTCAACCCCATTTGTATTGCCAGAAGTTGGTCCTACACTACAACCAACAGGCTCCTCGCTTGGTGATACGCTCTATTTGCGTACTCCAGCGCCTTTGAGTCTTACCGCAGATGATGTACCAGCGCCTATAGGAATCCCTTCCCCCTCCAGGCCAGACGACCAAATCACCAATAACCAGAATGAAGCAGCCCTTTTGCCTGAACTTGGCCCGGATGAATATCTCACCCATGAACAGGCTGCTAAAGTGAAGTTGCCGGGTGGTACCATTGCCTTTGCTCTGCTCAATCCACCACCCGGCCCCCAGCACTATAAAATTCATTTCATCAGCCCTGACGGCACCAATCACCGTAAATTCCCCTTGGGCGGCGTTTCCGAACCGGCTCTTCATCCCACCCAAACCGAAAAGCCTCTGGCCTTCCGGGCCTGGAACGAACCTACCAGCCCCCGTAGCATTCAGAGCAGTGATTTAGAGGCCAACCTGCCTCAATCTATCACCTATTTTTGGGAAGATGCCCAGCCCGATTGGTCGCCTACGGAAAATCGTATTATTTTTGCCTCACAGCGAGAAAATGATCGTTATTGGCGGCTCTATACTGTCTGGGGTGATGGCTCACTTGAGGTTAACCTGCGCCGCGAGGGAAGATCGCCCACTTTTGCCCCCGATGGCTACCGCTTTGCCTTTGAAAGCTGCGATAGTGCCGGTAATCCCTGTGGTCTCTGGGTGGGCGATCTGGAAAACAGCGAGCATGACTCAAAGCCAATCCTGGAAGACCCCCTGGCAAAATCCCCGGATTGGTCGCCGGTAACGGAGGACATTGCTTACATGGCTAATCCCGATGGAGATTGGGATTTATACCTGGTTAAGAGCGATGGCAGCAATATCCGCCGCTTAACGAATAGCCCGGCCAACGACGGTTTGCCTACCTGGTCTCCAGATGGCAAATGGTTAGCTTTTGTTTCTGACCGTG
>Ga0210124_1000636_pt1 | contig 17041 bp, 15 predicted proteins | sample Muzzi_PWC_D2_FD_185554 | JGI IMG/M metagenome (GOLD analysis project Ga0210124, IMG submission 185554) | Wetland microbial communities from San Francisco Bay, California, USA, that impact long-term carbon sequestration - Muzzi_PWC_D2 (SPAdes) | ecosystem: Environmental > Aquatic > Marine >... | reverse complement strand
GGATGGTCTATCTACTACTTTTGGCGCTTACGCTCTGGCTTGTGCAAAAATTGGTGCAGAGTCCGCAGGAACAACTGATTGCCATAGCCTTGGTCGGTCTCAATCCCATTGCTGCTGTCAGCATAATTTTTGGCGAAAACGACCCCTTTGTCATGGCCTGGATAGTTCTGGGATTGTGGTTATTGCTAAATCCCAAAATGCCGAAGATGCAGCGAAATCTACTGGGGTCCGCTGCTTTTGGCTTAGCCTGTGCCAGCAAACCGACCGCCTGGTTCTTAGCCCCTTTTTGGCTGCTCTATTTGCTTCGAGACCAATGGGGAGATAAACTTATTCCGTCGCTTGACACCTGGCGGATGCATCTGACCACCCTTCTGCGGCGGGCCTGGACTCTCCCTGCGGTGTCGCTGGCTATCATCGGCCCCTGGTTCATCTGGAACCCCGATGCCATGTTCGATGATGTGTGGCGCTGGTCCGCCGGGCAGGGGTCAACCGGCTATCAAATTTGGGGATGGGGGGCCAGCAACTATGTATTAGCTCTCGGCTGGGTCGCAGACCGCTTTGACTATTGGCCGTTTATTATTCCGGGGTTCATTGTGACCGCGCCCTTATTGTGGTTCCTATTACGACAACAGGCCCGTTCTAATACCGTGCAGAGGATGTTATATAGTTATGTCGTCCTGTTGCTGGTCTTTTTTTATGTTTCACGATTTCTCCAGCCTAATTACCTGGGCTATATGCTGAGTGTTCTAGCGCTGGCGATGATGATACCAAACGATGTACCCACTCATAATAAAAACAGTTTAAAGGAGATGAAAATGCTCAACGAAAAAGATGTTGCACCAGAATTTGAAGTGCTAAACGATGAAGGCAACCCCACCAAATTATCCGATTTTAGGGGGAAGCATGTAGTCCTTTACTTTTTCCCTAAAGCCATGACCCCTGGTTGAACGGTCCAGGCTCAGGGAATCCGTGATGATTTCTCTAAATATGACCAGACAAAGGTAGTGGTGGTTGGCGCTAGCCCCGACTCAGTCAAGCGTCAAGCCAAATTTAAGGAACAAGAAAATCTTCCATTCATGTTACTGGCCGATGAAAATCATGAAATCGCCGAACAATACGGGGTTTGGATTGAAAAATCAATGTACGGCAAGAAATTTTGGGGGGTCGACCGGACCACCTTTATCATCGGGCCGGAGGGTACAATTGAGAAGATTTTTCGTAAAGTTAAACCCAAAACTCATAGCGAGCAGGTCTTAGCGGCCCTAGCTGAACTTTGAGCAACTTAAATTGAGCAACTTAAATATGGAAGAAACTCTCACCACAACCAGTGAATTCAACGACTGGCGAGACCGTACTACCTGGTATACCCACGAAACATTCCTCCCGCACTTCATCAAGCTCATTGGGCGGCCCTTGTTTCGACTTGTTATGAATCTTGAGCGTATCGATTGGGACAATATTCCGGCTGGTCCTTGCATTTTAGCGCCCAACCACATCAACAATTTTGATGTTTTAGCCATAGGACTTTACGTCCCACGCCACCCTTTTTACATGACCAAAAAAGAGTTGTTTAAAAATCCGGTGATGAGCTGGATTATTCGCCTCTGTGGAGCCTTTCCAGTAGACCGGGGGGGACGAGACGCGTGGCCTCTGCGGCAAGCTGGGCGCGTCTTAGAGGCCGGGCAGATGTTGTGCATGTTTCCAGAGGGCAAACGGAGCGGACGCAAAGCCCAATTGCGCCGCGGCAAACCCGGAACCGTTAAGTTAGCCCTGGAGCATAAGGTTCCCATTGTCCCGGCGGCCATCTTGGGGACACAACACATAAAGATTGGCCGGACACGCCCCAAAGCCACCTTTCAGATTGGCGAACCACTTGATGTTGCGACCTTAGCCGGTCCTCCACCCTATACCAACGAAACCATCCGTGAATTAACAACACTGCTGATGGAGCGCATCGCTAAAATGCTGCCGCCAGAACATCGAGGAGTATACGGTTAATCGAAATAAATTGAATCGCCAAAGATGATGAATATATTGCCCGGTTTCATTCAGTTGCCCGCTTTCCTCAATACGATTATTTGGTTTATCATTGTAATCATCAGTGCTTTTCTAGGGGCTGGGGTGGTAGGACTGATTTCTGTTGCTTTCTTAACACTTAGAGAAAAGCTGGCAGGACGGCATTGGACAGGAGACAACTATGTGCTCGTTCAAATCGCAATGGGCGTGGGAGGGATTATCGGGGCAATTTTAGGCCGCAACTTGGCTACGTGGCTAGGGTTCTAAATTAGCTGCTTCTGCGCTTCGCAGGTGCGACTTTGTTGAGAATTAATCTGGTTGGTGGGTTGTTGCGGCAAAAAAGTTAAAGAGCCAGCACACCCTCGTGCGGGTATGCCGCCAGAACATCGAGTGGTGTATGCTTGAGCACTTAACCTAACCTCCAACCTTGTACCAATTTTTCACCAGTTTTCCTTCCAATAGCCTCCTACGGCGACCACCATCTGTTAAATTTATGTCACATGAGGAAATAGGCTATAATCGTAAAGTAACCTTCCTGTGGGCTGTTAAGTTGTTGAGCAGCTAAATATGAACCCATCGGCAAAGTATCAAGAGTGTATTGTTAGAGGTGGCGGATATGTCAGACAAACTAAACCAAGCTATCACTACCATCAAAGCTGGTGATAAACAAACTGGTAGACAACTCCTCATAGAAATACTCAAAGCCGAGCCACATAACGAAAATGCCTGGTTATGGATGACCCAGGTCGTCAATAAAAAAGAAGAAAAAGTTAAATGCTTGGAACGGGTACTAAAAATTAATCCTGACAATGAGATGGCTCAGAAAGGAATGGCTCGATTAAGGCCAGTAGAGTCACCAAGTTTGGACGATATTGCACCAGAAACCAATGCCGCAGTTATTCAGCGAAAAAAACGAGAACGAACCGAAAGCGCAATTAGACGGTTAGAAACAGCAGAAAAACCCCGCTTAACAAGTAGTACCAATGACCAGCAACTTATTCAACAATACATTGCTAAACGTACCAGCCAGGGGTGGCAAGTCGTCAATCAGACAGATAATTCTGTGCAGATGCGTAAGCCAAAGCGATGGAGTACCACATTATTGGTCTTGGGTGGGGTATTACTACTCTTTTTCGGGGTTGGTTTGATATTTTGGCTTTTGGCAGTCATTGATTATGCAATCAAAAAAGAGCAAACATTATTTGTAACGGCTGATGAACTGCGAAAAGGTGTAGAGAAAAAACCTGCGTCAAGTATGAAAGGCCCGTTAATTGTAGCTGGGGTTTTGATTGGTGAGTTTGTTTTGTGCATAGTTTTTAGTCTTCTTCCAGCTTTATTTATAACCCCAACCAACAGTACCACTTCATCATCGAATCAAGCAGCTACATCACCCTCCCAACCTACCTCGACACCAACTGTAAGCATGGCCCCCACATCGTCTGGACCATTTAATACCCCTAATGATATGATAGAGGGATAGTTGGTGAGCGTTTGGATAGATACGATATTTCTGATATTCAAGACCTCAACGGCCCTGAATGGGAGGAGGATGGAGGATTGTTTATTGACGTTTTTCTCGAAGATCCACACAGCATATCACGGTCTGAACTATTAAGAACGGCCTATGCTTTACAATATGCAGCTCATGAACAGAATTTATCATATTTAGCATTAATCCTATTTACCTCTGATGGAAGATGTAGTTTAGGTATTGGGATAGGACGTGATGCAAAAGCCGAATTCTTACCTGACTCAGCGCCTTCAAATGTTGAGGAATGGTTCCAAAAACTTGTAAAATCAGAATATTACTCTGACCGTCCTGGGGAAAGTATATTTTTGATGGCCTATGGCAATGACACACGAAAACCGGCGTGTCGTGATTATCCTGAGTGGCAGTGAGGAGCCAGCACGCCTTCGTGCGGCTCGTCAATGGAGTCAAGGCTTTAGCCGGAGACTAACTAACCTCAGTTCGATAATTCAAGGTAGGTTGGGTTGAATGGGTCAAAAAGGATGATATATCCCTCAAAGTGTTGGGTTTCGCGCCAAAATCGAGCAAAAATTCGGCCAATGAAACCCAACATCGCTGTCTTAGCGCCACAATTCCAGATCGCTCAACCCAACCTACCGAATCTAATCTCCCAATCTCTTTTTTTATAGAAATTTACAACTCCCCCGACCGGGTGGCAATCCTATCCTGAACCGTAGCGATAAACTCCCCGACGGGTACATCGTTTTGGCGGGTGTTGTCTCGCCTGCGGAGAGAGATTGTCCCGTTCTCAACCTCTTTATCACCAACAACGAGCATATAGGGAATCTGCATCAATTGGGCCTGACGAATCTTGGCATTCATGCGGTCCGTGCCTAAATCAGCCTCGGCCCGGATACCGGCCTCCACCAAGCGCCGTTCCAATTGTACCGCGTATTCATGGTGCGACTCGGTAATCGGCACAATTCGAGCCTGGTCGGGACAGAGCCAAACCGGGAATTTACCGGCGTAATGCTCGATTAAAAAGCCAATCATACGCTCGTGGGTCCCCAGCGGCGCGCGGTGAATGACCAGAGGCATTTCGTCTTGCCCCTCTGAATTGACAAAAGAGAGATTGAATCGGGCTGGTTGGGCAAAATCGACCTGATTGGTCGCCAGACTAAACTCCCGGCCAATGGCGCTCCAAATTTCTACATCAATCTTGGGGCCATAAAAGGCGGCCTCATCTGCGACTTCCACAAATGGCACATTACCATTGGCCATAGTCTGGCGTACCATCTCTTCGGTACGCTCCCACAACGGCTCATTATCGACATATTTTTTACCCAAGCCTTTTTTATGGTGGGTACTGAAGCGCATAACATATCTATCAATGTCGAAGATACGGAAATATTCAAGATATAGCCCAATGACCGCCAAAAACTCCTCTTCAAACTGTTCCTCGGAGCAGTAGATGTGGGCGTCATTCATCTGCATCGAGCGAACCCGCATCAGACCAAACAACTCGCCGCTTTTTTCATAGCGATAGCAGGTTCCATATTCCGCCAAACGGAGGGGCAGGTCACGGTAACTGCGCGGCCTGCTATCAAAGATTTTATGATGGAAGGGACAGTTCATCGGCTTGAGATAGTAGCGAACGCCCTCCATCTCCATAGGCGGGTACATACTATCGGTGTAGTAGGGCAGGTGCCCGCTATGCAGAAATAGATCCTCTTTGGATATGTGAGGCGTTCGTACCCGATCATAACCAGCTTTTATCTCCATTTCTTTCGCCAGCTTCTCCAACTCCTCAATCATGACACCGCCTCGAGGCAGCCATAACGGCAGGCCCGGCCCTACTTCGTCATCGAAGATAAAAATATCCAACTCTTTGCCCAGCTTGCGATGGTCGCGCTTTTTGGCCTCTTCGAGCATTTTCAAGTGTTCATTAAGCTCTTTTTTATTATGCCATGCTGTGCCGTAAATCCGCTGAAGCATGGGGTTATGTTCATCGCCGCGCCAGTAGGCCCCAGCCACGCTCATCAGCTTGAAGGCATTGCTGGGGATTTTGTTGGTACTCTCGACGTGTGGCCCGCGGCACAAATCCTCGAAGGTATCATGGCAGTAGGTACTGATGACCGGCTTTTCATCGGTTTCATTCCCATACTCGTCGATGCCACCCTTGGCCAACCCATCAATGAGTTCCAGCTTGTAGGGCTGGTCTTTGAATAATTCTCGGGCCTCCTCGGCGCTGACCTCCCGGTATTGAAAGGCGTACTTGCCCGCCATAATTTGGCGCATCCGCTTTTCGATTTTCTCCAAATCTTCGGGAACAAAGGTGCGAGGTTTGCCATCTTCATCCTGCCCCAAATCGAAATCGTAATAAAAGCCGGTATCAATCGGCGGCCCGATGGCTAATTTGGCCTCCGGATATAGCTCCAACACAGCTTGAGCCATGACATGGGCCGCGCTATGCCGGATTTTATAAAGATCGTCTTTTTCTAGCTCAATTAAACTCATGATAGTCTCCTTACAAATAAAAATCCCTCACCCATCTTGGGGCGAGGGAGTCGATTCCACGCGGTTCCACCCAAATTCAACAGCGACGCTTTTGGCTGTGCTGTACTCATTTGTGGCATGTAACGGAGCCAACCGTAGCCTCATACTGACCTCGTGGCGTTCAAAGGCTCGCTCTCAAGGGGTTTTCGACGGGGCGCAGTGTCGAAGGTTCTCAGCCGGTGACCCTCTTTCTCTGTCACGTTTTGCAACCGTCTACTCGTCTCGATCAACGCTTTCTTATTATTGTTAATAGTTTAGCATAGAGACGAAGCGGTGTCAATCCAAACTTTCCATAAATTGGTCATAATGTGCCTCAAATTTGGACATTGTTAACTTAGTTACCGGGCCAACTTGACCGTTGCCAATCGATTGACCATTAACTTTGGTGATTGGCATCACATGCATGCTGGTATTACTGATAAACAATTCGTCGTATCGGGATAAATCGGTTGAAAGCGGCTCCTCAATTACGGGGTGATCTGTATCTTGCATCACCTGTGAAATAATATCGCGGGTAATTCCCTGCAAAACCATCGACTCTGGGGGAGTAATAAGATTTGCCTGCCACACAGCAAATAGGTTGCTACGCGAACCTTCGGTTAAATGTCCATTATGGTGCAGCAACCCTTCGAGAGCGCCGACCCGGGTTGCTTTTTCTCTGGCCAGGTAATTCACCAGCATATTGAGACTCTTACAGGTTGGCAAGGCTCGTTGGCCCTCGTATAAAATGGCTTCAGCCCCATTTTGGTATAAATCTTGAGAATAGGTAGGTAAAGGAGTAGCCCGCATCGCAATAACGGGGTTAGGGTCGGGTTGCACAGCGCCGAGGACTAAAACTCTACATTGCCACGTTGCCTGTCGATCAAGTTCCATCAATAGATTGAACCACTCGACCAGAGTGGTAACATCAGCATTAAGATTGATGTCAATCATTTGGGCGGACTTAATTAAACGCCTTAAATGTTCCTCTAAATAAAAAGGGCATCCTTGGTCAACCTTTATGGTTTCGTAAACGCCGAAGCTGGAAAGAAAGGCAGGGGTAAAGATTGAAACCCGGGCCTGTTCAAGCAGCATCCGTTCACCGTTCATAACCACATAATCGAATATCTTTTCGGGATTTGAGTTGTTCATTCTACTCATATAAGCCGTTTATCCCTTTATTAGATCGCAATATTTAGAAAAGTTAATATCAATTATACCCAGGAACGAGTGATTCGTAATTTGGACCACTGATGTTTATAAATTTGACCAAGCGTCAACATCTATGTTATACTGCTGGCAGTATACAGTATACAGTATTCAAGGGCAAATGGAGTTACAAAACTTTGATAATGCGACTCTCGCCGAGCGCGTATACAAGCGATTACGTGATGATGTTCTTTCGAACAAATACCCGCCTGGTGAGCCTTTGCCCGAAGAAGCCATTGCCACCACCTTAAATGTTAGTCGGGCTCCGGTGAGAGAGGCACTTCGTAAGCTGGCGGTTGACGGTTTGGTAACCATTATTCGCCGTCATGGCGCGATGGTTAGCTCGCTCTCGTCTCAAGAGTATCTTGAGGCTTATCAAATACGAGCATCTTTAGAAGTACTGTCCGTTCAACTTTCCTTCGCTCGCCTTGGATCGGCTGACTTGGGAGAACTCGAACGACTAAATCAAGTGATGGCCCAACAGGCAAACGATGGTTACATTGACAAATTTTTCTCCACCGACGCCACATTTCATTCTCTCTTTATCAATCGCTCCGGCAATGAGAGACTAAAGAAAGTTTACAGCCCGCTTATCATCCAGATGAGCCGCTATTACATCCCCTCCTTCTATCTAAAAGGAGGTGTCGAACGCGCAATTGACGAACATCAAGAGATTATTCGCGCTTTGAGAGCCAAAGATGTGGAGAAGGCCGTTCAATTGCTGCAGGACCATAACCAGGCTCCACAGCGCGTTCTGGAATCCGGCAAACAAATTGAATTAATACCCTTTGCCCACTCTCCCCAGAAGTAGGGCTACAAAGAGAAATATTAAGGAGAATCCAACTATGAATGCTAGAACAATTGCAGTCACAGCCGTATCCATTGCGATTGTGGCGGTTTTAGTGGCTATTGTGCCTGTGCCTATTGCAGCAACCGGCGGTTTCACCCACCCCGGCGCAATCGCAGAAATATTTGTGGCCATGGCCTTTGGCCCCATTGTTGGGGTAGTGGCTGCCGGTATTGGTGCAGCCATTGCCGATTTGGTATTAGGTTTTGGCAGTTTCGCCCCCCTGACATTGATTGCCCACGGCAGCTTAGGTTTTTTAGCGGGCTGGTTGGGCTGGAAAAAGGGTTGGAGCGGCATGCTCATTGGCTGGGTTGTGGGTGGATTGGCTTTGGTTGCGGTCTATTTTATTGGTGAGGCCACCGTCTATGGCTTTGGTGTAGCTGGAGCCGGAGCTGAAGTGCCGGTCAACCTATTTCAGGTTGGATTGGGTATTCTTGGTATCGTGCTCTTTCAACTGGTTAAACGCGCCTATCCCCAGATTGAACAACTAGCTGAAGGCCCAACCTTTACCGAGGAGTAACTTCTGTCTAACATCATAACCATCGAAAACCTGAGCTATGCCTACCCGCCAACACAGCCCAACCAGGCACGGGAATGGGTGCTGAAGGACATTACCCTACAAGTAGAAGCCGGAGAATTTGTTTCGATTATGGGGCCAACCGGCGTGGGCAAGAGCACCTTATGTCTGGCCCTAAACGGCATCGTTCCCCAATCTACAGGCGGCGTTATCAGAGGGGATGTTCTTGTCAATGGCTTGAACACCAAAAGACACCCCGTTGCCGATTTAGCTCAACATGTAGGTGTGGTCTTTCAGGAGCCGGAAACCCAGCTTTTCAACATGACCGTTGAGGCTGAACTGGCGTTTGGCCTGGAAAGTATTGGCACTCCCCGTGAGGAAATTCTGGAGCGAATAGAATGGGCCTTAGCGTTGGTCGGTATGCGCGACTTTCAGCAGCGTTCGCCATTTCACCTATCGGGTGGCCAAAAACAGCGGGTGGCAATTGCCGCTATTTTGGCGATGACGCCCAAAATTCTTGTTCTGGACGAACCAACGGCCAGCCTCGACCCACGTGGCAAAACGGAGGTCTTTTCTGTGGTGCGCCAGTTGAGACAGCAGCATGGAATGACCATCATCATGGTAGAGCATGAGAGCGAACGAATTGCTGAGTTCTCCGACCGGGTGATTGCCCTGAAGGACGGGCAAATAGAGCTTGAGGGTTCTCCGGCTCAGGTTTTTGCTCAAGTGGAGCGGATGCAGGATATTGGTTTGGCCGTACCCCAGGTGAGTGAGTTGGCTTATTGTCTGAACCGGCAACTCAACACAAATTTCGCCTTTACCCAACTTGAAGAAGCCCATAATGTCCTCACAAGTTGGCAAGAAGGTCATCAAAAATGAAAACATATCAAGGAACACAGAGGTCACAGAGACCATCAATTTTTCCTGCCTCTGCGACCCTCTGCGTGTACTCCGTGAATCTCCGGGTAGTCTTTTTTTGCTGGAGTACTGCCAGTTGACCCGCCAAGCCTGCCTTAAAGCACAAGACCTATGGTTCGCCTACGAGGATAGCCCTGTGGCAGCGTTACGGGGCGTCTCGCTGACGATTGGGGAAGGTGACTTCGTGGCGCTTATCGGCCAAAACGGTTCTGGCAAAACAACTCTGGCTAAACATTTCAATGGGTTGCTGCGGCCAACTCGGGGACAAGTGTTGCTCTACGGTGAGGATATTCGCAATCGCCCGGTAAGTACCCTGGCACGAAGGGTAGGGTATGTCTTTCAAAATCCCGATCACCAGATATTTAGCCCCACAACACGCGATGAGCTGGCCGTTGGGCCACGTAATCTGGGCCTGGCTGAAACCGAGGTACAGCGGCGAGTTACGGAGACATTGGCCTCCTTTGGCCTTAAGCTATATGCTGACCGGCAACCGGCGGCACTCGGCTTTGGTCTACGTCGCAAAATCAGTTTGGCCACTGTTTTTACCATGCAAACCCCAATCTTAATTCTGGATGAACCCACCACCGGCCTGGACTACCGGAGCATCACCGAACTTATGGAACTTACTCGCAAACTGCACCATCGAGGTTACACCATCATCCTTATTACACACGATATGCGGGTAGTGGCTGAATACGCTCCCCGTTGTCTGGTTCTACGCGATGGTCAGATTTTGGCTGATGGCGACACCCGGACCATATTCAAACAGACGGACCTCCTGCGAGAAACCCACCTCGAACTGCCGCAAATCTCCCAATTGAGCCGCCGTATGATTCCCAATGGCATGCCGGATGATACCTTGACGGTCCCGGAGTTTTGCGAAGCCTACAGTAGACTTAGTCATTAAAAATTCGCTATTCATTATTCATCACCTTCGGTAATTATCAAAGATGCCTATCGTCGTTGACCTGTATATCCCTCGCCAAAGCTGGGCGCATGCCATTGACCCCAGAGTCAAGCTGCTCTTTGTTGCCAGTGCTATCCTTGTGCTGTTAGTTTTCAATAATCTATTTATTTTATTGGGCGCACTACTCTTGCTACACCTGATTCACTGGTCGGCCAGAATCCCCTTTCAGAAAATCAAATTCGTCTGGAAAACACTCCTGCCCGTAATGCTGTTGATAAGTGCCTTATGGATACTCTTTTATCCCACCGGAACGCCCATTCTGCAAATCTGGATAATTAAGATAACACCCTTAGCCATCGCCCAAGGACTGGTGCTGGCTATGCGAATTCTATCAATGGCCCTGGCGGTTTTTGCCTGGTTATATACAACTGACCAACCCTCCTTGGTGCGCAGCATAGTTAAGATGGGCCTGCCCTACGAGTGGGGCTTGGTGCTGGCTCTGGCCTTGCGCTACATTCCGACGTTTCAAGGAACGTACAGCCTCATATCCGAAGCGCAACAGGCCCGGGGTCTTGATATTTCATCTGGCACTGGCTTTCGGCGGGTACGCATGATGATGCCCATCTTTGTGGCAATGGTGATTAGCTCCCTTCGGGCCAGCGACCAACTGGCCAAGGCCCTGGAATCCCGTGCTCTGGGCGCGCGTGGGGTTCGGCGTACCACGCTGCGAGATATTCACTTCCGGCCTGTGGATTATCTGTATGTAGTTTTGATTTTAGCGATAACGATTGGCTTGTTGTATTTGAAGTTTCAGTATGGTCTTGGGGTCCATTCGGTTAATTTGATGTAAAGCAATTGGACACGGATGTGGTTGATAGTGCGGACTTTCGCTGATTTTTGCTAACACTTACTTTACTTTCGATAGGCGACACTCCTCTTATGCCCGATATTTACAACCCCGACTTCGTCACAAAACTTTTTGACGAAATGTCCGACTCATACGATCGGGTTAACTACCTTACTTCTTTTGGCTTTTCGCAACGCTGGCGAAGGCAATGTGTCAACAAAGCCTCAATCAAGCCGGGGATGGTGGTCTATGATTTAATGTGTGGGATGGGTGAGTGTTGGCACACCATCGCGGCAAATCTGGCGAATGAGGGACAGCTTATCGCCCTCGACTTCTCACACGGTATGCTCCAAGGGGCCGAACGTAGAAAACGAAAGCTCTCCAATCTCAATATTGCCTTGCGACAACAAGACGTTCTATCCAATACGCTTGCGGATAATAGCGCGGATTGTGTCATCTCTGTCTTTGGCCTAAAGACATTTTCGGATGAACAGAAAGAGCGTTTTGCAACAGAGATCAAGCGGATTCTCAAACCGCAGGGGACATTTTCTCTCATCGAAGTCTCGGTTCCGCATTATAAGCCGCTTAGGGTCCTTTATATGTTTTATCTCAAACAGATTATCCCTATACTAGGAAAACTCTTTTTGGGCAATCCCGACAATTACCGGATGCTGGGCATCTATACCGAAGAGTTTGGCAATTCCAGAAGAATGAAAGAAATTCTTTCAAATGAGGGTTTGGTGGTAAACTACCATGAATTCTTTTATGGCTGCGCCTCAGGGATAAGCGGCACGAAAGTATAAATTAAGGAGAAACTTCAATGACTACCTGGGAAACTTATTTAGCAGAACATCAATCGCAATTTCTGGATGAACTGCTTGATTTCATCCGCATCCCTAGCATCTCGGCCCTGCCGGAACATGCTGCTGATGTGCAGCAAGCCGGAGAGTGGGTTGCCACCCGGCTAGCGGCTGCCGGGGCTGAACATGTAGAGGTGATGCCCACCGGGGGTCATCCGGTAGTTTATGGCGATTGGCTACACGCGCCGGGTAAACCGACCATCTTGCTTTACGGCCATTTCGACGTCCAACCCACCGACCCGCTTGATCTTTGGACCAACCCTCCCTTTGAGCCGGTGGTGCGCGATGGTCGAATTTACGCCAGAGGCGCATCGGATGACAAAGGGGGGATGCTCATCCCTATTCTGGCCGTCGAGGCTTTGCTTAAGGCAGAAGGCAGCTTGCCAGTCAATGTTAAATTTATTTTCGAAGGGCAGGAGGAAATCGGCAGCCCGCAACTGGCCGATTTTATGACCGCTCATCGAGAGCGTTTCGCCTGTGACTTAGTGGTCAGCGCCGATGGCCTTCAATGGAGCGAGGACGAACCCAACTTGATTGTGGGCCTAAAAGGACTGAGCGGGATGCAAATTGATGTACAGGGTGCGAATAGTGATTTGCACTCTGGCTTGCACGGTGGGGGCGTCCAGAATCCCATTCACGCTCTGGTTCGTATTTTAGATTCGATGCGTAGCCCAGAGGGTAAAATTCTGGTTGAGGGTTTTTATGACAATGTCGTTCCCTTGTCTGAGGCTGACCGGGCGCTGATTGCAGAAGTCCCCTATGATGAAGAGGCATACAAAGCGGAACTTGGTATAGAGCAAGTCTTTGGTGAGCCAGGATACACCACTCGTGAGCGTATCTGGGCCAGGCCCACCCTGGAAATAAACGGTATCTGGGGCGGCTTTCAAGGCGAAGGCACCAAGACCGTCCTCCCCAACGAGGCCCACGCCAAAATCTCTTGCCGTCTTGTGGCAAATCAGAACCCGGCCAAAATCGCAGAGTTACTTGTGGCTCATGTGCAAAAAAATAGTCCACCAGGGGTAAAGGTGAGGGCCCGCCGTCTATCGGACAATGCCGATCCCTACCTCATGCCAACCGATCATCCCGGCAATGAAATTGCCCGAGGGGTTTTGGAAGAACTTTATGGCAAAACGCCATATTACACCCGGCTCGGCGGCAGCATCGCGGTTTGTCCCCTTTTCCTCAAGGAGTTGGGCGCGTATACGGTCAATTTTGGCTTTACCCTGGAGGATGAGCAACTCCACGCCCCCAATGAGTTCTTCCGGCTCAGCAGTTTTGAGCGGGGTCAGAGGGGATACTGTATGTTGTTGGAGCAACTGGGTGGGCTGGAAGTTTAGAGCGGGTAATCTCCAATCTCCAATAACTAATCTCTCGTTCCCCGATACGCTAAATCGAGCAATTGGATGGTGTGATAAAGAGGTAATATCTGGCCTTTCAGCCTTAAGTGGGTTTGAATCTGGGTCAAGCAGCCGATGTTGCCGGAAACCACGGCTTCAGCGCCGGTACTGAGAATTCGCTCCACCTTGCGCTGGCCGAATTGGTGGGCCAGTTCGGGCTGCTCGATATTATACGTCCCCGCGGAGCCACAACACATGCCGCCATCATTCAATTCAAGCAGGGTTAAATTGCCAATGCTCTTCAACAGGTTACGCGGGGGATTTCGTACCCCCTGGGCATGTAGCAGGTGGCAGGCATCGTGGTAGGCCACCTTGAGCGGCTTCGATAAAGCTGGCGATGACCGCAGTCCTAGCTCATCGAGAAACACCGTAATATCTTTGACTTTGTGAGCAAAATCCTCGGCTTGAACCTCCTCCGCCATTCCCTTAAAAAGCAAGCCATATTCGCGCATCCCGGAGCCGCAGCCTGCCGCATTGGTGATAATCGCGTCAACATCTTTTGGAGAGGGAAAAGATTGTAAATTTTGCCGGGCTAACTGGCGCGCCCGGTCAGCTTCGCCAATGTGCATCAAAATGGAGCCACAACAGCCCTGGTCTGGCGGGATAATGGTCTCCACACCATTCTCGGCCAGGACACACAGAGTGGCCCAATTGATTTCCGGGTCGAGCACGGTCTGGACGCAGCCGGATAACAAGGCTACTTTGGCTCGGCGCTCTCCCTTGGCGGGATATACCTGGGAAGGTAAAGGATTAGACTTGGGAACAGATTTTGGTAGCAACTCCAACATAGCCCCGATTTTTTCTGGCACGGCCCCCTTTAACACCCGGCCAATCTTACCCGATTGCACGGCCAGCCGGAAGCGATTGGGATAGGGTAAGGTTTCAACAATCAAAGAACGGGCTACAGAATCGAGAAGCGGTCGTTTTCGCTTCGCTTCGGTCAGAGCGCGATAGCTCATCAGCAACTCGCCATAGCCCACCCCCGACGGACAGGCTGGCATACAGGCGACACAGCCCAAACAGCGGTCGAGGTAGGGCTGGGCTTCCTCGGCGCTTAGATTCTCTTCCAGGACTTCCTTCATGAGATAGATACGTCCTCTCGGCGAGTCCATCTCTTCGCCCAAAAGTTTGTAGGTGGGACAGGCCGACAGACAAAATCCACAATGGACACACGAGTGAACAGCCTGCACCATCGCTTCCCCACGAGGACCATATTTTTCTATATCAATGCTGTGTTGCATATCCTGTTATTCTTTCACACATCCAAAAATTTACCATCGGGGTCTAAGGCTTGCTTAACCCGGCGGGCCAGAGACAATCCCTTACGGGGGCCAAGATAGGGGCGTCCGGGAGAGCCGAATAGCACCAATCCGCTCAATTCCAATTGCAATAGGATACCATCTAAGGTAGCAATATCCGGCACAGCCAACCAGGCAACGTTCCCCCCAGCACTATACCGGCGAGCAGTGACTTCCCCAGATAAGGCGTCTTCTAAAGTAGGGATACTCTTTGGGGCAAGCGGGACCTTGACCAAATTCAACCCATCGTCTACCCAGGAAAACTCTTGTACCTGCTCCCAAAAAGTCGTATCTTGTTCTCCTTCGAGTACTTCCACAGTTATTGCATCTGTTTCGGTATCAAGAAAATTCTTTAAGCGCTCGATACGACCGGACAGGGCCTCAATCAAGCCACCAATCCGAACGATTAGCTCAAATTGACCCTCGCCGACAGGTTCAAGGTCCAGGGCATCGATATCAAAAGGAGCGTTAGCTAAGCGATAAATGGCCTGTAAAGCCGAGTTGAGATTGGGATATTTCCCTTTCAATGTAACATACAAGCGCGGCACGGGAAACACCTTAAAACTCAAATCAACAAAGACTCCAAAGCGTCCCAGGCTGCCCACCATAAATTTGGGTAAATCAAATCCGGCGGCGTTTTTAACAACTTTGCCACCCCCTCGCACCAGTTGGCCTTTGCCATCGATAAACCGAACCCCAAGGATAAAATCCCGCACTCCGCCATACCGATGACGGCCCGACCCACCACTATTGGCCGCAAGGGTTCCCCCCAGGGTCGCGCCTTTTTTAACCAACAACGGGTCGAAGGGCATATATTGCCCATTTTTTGATAACTCCTCTGCGACCTCAAGGACGGGTGTTCCGGCATAGGCAGTGAAGGTGTACTCGCCGGGTTCATATTCAATGATACCGGATAACCGGCTCATATCCAGCCGAGTCGCGCCATTGGCAGGCGTAGACAAGGCGGGTTTAGTACCGCCACCACAAGGCAAAAGGGCCTGGTTCGAGCGCACTATTGCTTGCAATTCTTCTAGAGTAGTTGGTCGCAAATCGTTCATTCGCGAAAAATGACACCTTGCTTTTCCAAGGGGTGAGGGCCACTCGTACTCAGAGCGGGCGCTTCGCCGCCGGGAAACATTTTTCCCCGGTTCGATATTTCTTTGGGATCAATCTGAAGGCGAATGTTATGCATAGTATCCAGGTCAACCTCGCTGAACATCACCGGCATATGATTCCGTTTTTCCATACCAACGCCATGCTCGCCCGTTATCGAGCCACCGAGTTCAATACACATATTGAGGATTTCCCCGGCCAGCTTTTCGGCCTGCTCCAAAGCGCCTTTTTGGCGACCATCATACAGAATAAGTGGATGTAGGTTGCCGTCACCGGCATGGAAAACATTGGCCACATCAAGGCCATACGCCTGGCTCAAACGGTCAATCTCGGCCAAGGCTTTACCGAGATGGCCACGCGGCACAACGCCATCCTGCACCACATAATCGGGGCTGAGACGGCCCACCGAAGAAAATGCCCCCTTCCGCCCTTTCCAGATTTTCATGCGTTCTTCGGCATCCTGAGCTACTCGAATCTCATAAGGACCAGAGGCTTCGATGACCTTCATTAGCGCCTTGAACTCTATCTCGACTTGAGTGGCTTCACCCTCTAACTCGACAATTAATAAAGCCGCAGCATCCTCTGGATAACCAGCATTAACCGAGGCTTCGGCGGCTTTGATCGCCAGCCGGTCCATAATCTCCATCGCTCCGGGCAACAAACCGGAAGCGACAACTTGTGCCACAGCATTTCCGGCTGCCTCAAGCGAGTGATAGGCGGCCAATACCGTGCGATACAACTCTGGTTTGGGGAGCAGTCGCACCGTAATCTCCAGAGCAATACCAAAGAGACCTTCCGACCCCACAAACAAACCGATCAGATCTGGCCCAACGCCCACGCCCTCGACACTTTCGCTGCCAAATTCAACCACTTCCCCATCGGCTAAGACAACTTTGAGGCCCAAAATGTGGTTGCTGGTCATGCCATATTTCAGACAGTGCGCCCCCCCCGAATTAAACGCAATATTGCCGCCGATGGTACAAATTAATTGGCTGGAGGGATCGGGGGCATAGTAGAGATTATGAGACGCAACCGCCTCGGAGATTTGCAGATTGACCACCCCCGGCTCAACCACGGCGATTCGCTGCTCGGGGTCAACCTTTTTGATA
>Ga0210124_1000634_pt1 | contig 17109 bp, 18 predicted proteins | sample Muzzi_PWC_D2_FD_185554 | JGI IMG/M metagenome (GOLD analysis project Ga0210124, IMG submission 185554) | Wetland microbial communities from San Francisco Bay, California, USA, that impact long-term carbon sequestration - Muzzi_PWC_D2 (SPAdes) | ecosystem: Environmental > Aquatic > Marine >... | reverse complement strand
TTGCATCTGAAAGCCGGGATGCGCGTCGCCATGGCGAACGCGCCGGCCGGGTTGAAGCTCGAGGCTCCCGGCGTCGTCGTCGAGAAGTCGCTCGCGCACGATCTCGATCTCGTCGTGCTGTTCGCGGTGACGCAGCTCGGGCATTCAGTCCGACCTCGGCATGGGGGCATGGAGCGCGACGAAAGGCTCCGGCTGGAATCCGGTTGCGACGGTCGGCGTAGACGACACGTGGTCGGCCACCCGCTTCAAGTATGCGCCCGGGCTCGAGAAGGTCCGGCACGCACGGCAGGAGGAGGCGATCAGGGACGCCGACGGCGTGATCTGCGTCGACCGCGCGGCGCGTGTCGTGACGGCGCCGAAAGATCTGCAGAAGCTGATCGCGAAGAACGCGAAGGCGCGCGCGACGTTCGGCGCCCTCTCGTTCACGAACCGCAAGGAATACGTCGTCTGGATTCTCGACGCGAAGAAACTCGAGACCCGCGCCGACCGGCTGGCTAAGACCATCGATAAGCTCGCGGCGGGTAAGAAGAATCCGAGCGAGCGGATAGGAGTCAATGTCTCTTGGTAGTCCAGACTTCCAAATCCAAGGCCGATATATGCACCCACATTTTCTTGCTCTTGCGCGAAACTCGTCCCGCTCAACAAACACCAAACCAGAAGTTGTAGTTTTCGCATTGCGATCTCCGTTCTCAGTGGCCTGCTGATCAACAGACTGAGTCCCAAACGTTACGATCATGTTGCGTTGACACTCTGACAATTGCGCGCGGCTGCAATGGGTTCCAAGCCTACTACAATCACAATCGCGTTCACCGATGACGTCACTTCGGTTTTTGGGGCCCATTTAGAACTGGAGTAAGGTGCTTCCGGCGTCCTTGCAAGGCAAGGAGAGGGAGCGATGAAGAAATCGAGGTACACCGAAGAGCAGATCCTGTTTGCGTTGAAGCAGGCGGAGGCCGGTCAGGTGATCACCGACGTTTGTCGGCAGATGGGGATCAGCGAAGCGACGTTCTACGTCTGGAAGAAGAAGTACGCCAATCTGGGCGTGCTCGAGGTGCGGGAGCTGCGTCAGCTACGAGACGAGAACGCGCGGCTGAAACGCGTAGTAGCCGATCTGACGCTCGATCGGCACATCCTGCAGGAAGTGGTAAAAAAAAAGATCTAGCTGCGAATCGGCGCCGGGAGATCGCACAGTGGACCCAAGACCGCTTTCAGATCAGCGTACGTCGTTCATGCCGACTGCTGCGGGTAAAGCCGAGTGTTTGGTATTACCGCTCGCGAGCTCGCGACAACAGCGCGCTGCGTCAGCGGATCCGCGAACTGGCGATGACACGACCGCGCTTTGGATACGAACGGATCCATATCCTGCTGCGACGAGAAGGCTGGCGCGACAGCCGCAACCGCGTGCATCGACTGTACAAGCTGGAGGGTCTCCAGGTTCGAATGAGAGTGCGTCGGCGCAAGCGGATCAGCTTGCACCGTGGACCGGCGCCGATCGCCACGGCAGGCGGACAATACTGGGCCATGGACTTCGTCCACGATCAGCTGCAAGACGGCCGCAAGTTCCGCGTGCTGACGATCATCGACAAGTGGCATCGGCAATGCGTGGCACTTCAGGCCGACTTCGCGCTGACGGGACAAAGCGTCGTGGATACATTGGAGGCTGTGCGCGTGGACACTGAAATGCCCGATGCGATAACCGTTGACCACGGAACGGAATTCACCTCCCGCGTGCTCGACGAGTGGTGCTATCAGCGGGGCGTGAAACTGGACTTCATCCGGCCGGGAAAGCCGACAGAGAACGGCTTCATCGAGTCGTTCAACGGCCGCCTGCGGGATGAGTGCCTGAACGTCACAGAGTTCGTGTCCCTTGAGCACGCGCGAGCAGTACTGGATCGTTGGCGTGAGGATTACAATCATCATCGGCCACACGGCTCACTTGGAAACCTGACCCCGAGTGAGTTCGCACAAAGAGGTCAGAAATCGGACGACGTAGCGCCGAATCTCTAGTTACGAGTGATCCGAAAACCGGACCAACGTCACCGAGGGTTAGACTCTAAACCGTCTCGCTACTCAAAACAGGGGGGACGTCGCCGGCGCTTCAAAATCGGAAATAAAACGAGTTTTCACAAGGCCTAGGTCGATTAGACTTCCCCCCGGTCCAATAGACACCCCTTGGCTATGATTCGAATGTTAACGGAATGCATCGAGCTGACCGTCAAGTCGGCCAGTCGCGAGGCGTTCGATAACGTCGAACGCCCACTTTCGATCCGGCTCCACTCGGCCAACGGTTGCCGCTGAGGGCCGCTCGCCCGAACTTCTGAATGGCAGCTTTCGTATACCCAAACAAGGCAGCGGTCTAACGATCAGGGCCGTCTAACGCCTGGCGCGCCATTTCGCGGATCTTCAACGACGCGTCCTGCGCAGCGACGCGCTCAAGCGCCTCCTGGACGCCGGAGTAACCGAGAAATCGACCGAGTTCCCGAACGGCAAGACTCTTCATATCATCACCAGGGTCCGCTTTAAGCTCTTCGATCAGCGGCTCCACGAGATGCGGCTCCTCGGTGCCGGTGAGATGGGCCCAGACACTGAGCGCGACGCGCGAATTTTCTGCACTCCTCGCCATGTCGACCATCGAGACTATGATCTCCCCGTCGAGTTCGCGGTACGCGCCATCGTTGATATGAAATTCACGCAGCGCCGACCACCGTGCGTTATAAGACGCGCTGGTGTCGAGAATCGTCGCCCTGAGTTCTTGCGCTTGCTCCTCCTCCGACGACGTCGCGAATCGGATGCGCTTGCGGACCCGTTCGGAAGGGTCGGTCTCAGCTGCGTACTCCATCGCCTCCAGAACACCAGGTGAGTAACGGAAGCCTTCGGCCAGGCGCAGCGCAGCCTCAATGCGGACTCCGCCGTTCACATCGTTCGCGAGCGCGGATAGGAGCGGGGCGACGAGGCCGGGATCGTCCACTCCGGTCAATGCCATCCAAACTGTCGTCCGCAAACGGGCGTTATCCGAGTAGGTCGCGATTTGCGCGAGGGCCGACGCCACGGGACCGCTCAATGCCTGCGAGCGCGCTTCCACGTACGACGGGCTCGCATTTATGACCCGAGGCATGGCCCAGAGGCCCTGCACCCGCTCGGTGTCGCTCAAGCTCGTATCGAGGATTTTCGCCCGCATCTCGGCAATGAGCTGCACCTGGTCGGGTCTCCGCTCGGGGAAGACCGATCCCTCGACGTGTTCTCCGAATTGCGCCACGCGATCTCGAAGTTCAACGAGATCCGCCAAGCCGCTCGATTCGCCGGAACTGATTCTTTCGACCCGAAAGCTCGAAGATGAGCCCATCGGGAGCTCTCCCCTGCTCGCATCGCTGTGTGCCAGCAGCACCGCCCATTTGTCGTCATGGCTCCAGATCTCCCCACTCACGACACTGCCCACGCCGAGTGCCCGGGCGATCTCCACGGACGTAAGGCCTGAATCGGAGTACGGCAGTACTAAACCGCCACTGACGACATGGAGCCCATCGACCGATAGAAGCACGTCGTTTAGAGCCTCGTGGACGGCTCCCGCGAATTCGGCCGCGCTTGGATCATCGCTGACGATTTTGAGAGGGAGCACGGCGACCGCGTAGCGGTCGAGCACCAGATCTTCGGAGGCACCCTTCAGAGCGGCTGGATTGTCCTGAGCAACGACCACCGAAGCCCAGAAGCACAGCAGTAGTGCAGGACAACACCGGGATAGAAGCTTCATGATCTCCTCCCCACATTGTGTAGCGGCTAAGCCGTTAAGGAATCTCAGAATGGTACCCGGCAGCCAACCTCAAAAGCTAACCTTCTTTAGTAACGGCTGGATGCGAATGTCCACTTTTCAGTCTGCCGTTCCTAATTCATAACGCCGAAAGCTTCTCCGGGAGTTCTTTTACGAATGCCGCGATCTCGTCCCTGACGCGACGGTAATGCAGCATCGCATCCTCTTCGGATTTTGCGTCGGCAGCAAGTTTGGGCGGATCATCAAACCCGACGTGGAGTCGCTTGGCCGACCCCGGCAATACCGGACAGGTCTCATTGGCGTAACCACAAACTGTCACGACGAAGTCCGGACTCAGGTCTGGTAGTTCATCAACCGTCTTACTTTGATGATCAGATATGTCGATACCTATCTCCTGCATTGCTTTTACGGCCAGCGGGTTCAGACCATGTTTCTCAATACCGGCCGATCTGATGTCGAATAGATCGCTCCAATAGTGACCTGCAAGCCCCTCGGCCATCTGGCTGCGGCAGGAATTGCCTGTGCACAAAAATAACACGCGTTTCCTGCGGATAGTGCGTATAAGCCACCTTATGTGAGCTGGCGAGCCTGCAAGGGCGCGTCCGTCGAGCCCGGCATCGGGGCCGGCCGGCTCGGTCTGTCGAGGTTCGGGCCTGTGAATCTTCACGTTCGATGGGGAAATGCCGGCGCATCCGGGGTGAATCTTCACGTTCGATGGGGAAATGCCGGCGCATCCGGGCGCAAGCCAAGAACCGCCCGTCCCGGCTCGGGGGCTCGGGCGGTGCAGAGGGCTCAGAGCGACAGCTCGCCCTCGGGCGGCGCGCGGCTCGGATGCGTCACGGCGACGGCGACGACTGCGTTGACGTTTGACGATCTCGGCTCGAGTACGTTCCTCGACTTCAGCACGCTCGCGGCCAGCGATACGCTCGGCTAGACGCGATCCGCCACAATATGCGGGCGGCGCGCTAGTACGGTGTGCCGTCCTTGTGCGCAAAACTCCACCGGCCGTCCGCCAGTCGCGCCATGAGATCGTCGTCCGGATAGCTGCCCTCGTCCCCCGGCGTACGGTCGCCGACCTCGAGGTAGACGACCTCGTCGCCAGTCTCGTTAATCAGCCGATGGCCGTTTCCCGTGCCAGCCTTGAACCCGGCGCACATGCCCGGCGACAAACGGGTAAAACCTTCATCGGTATGCAGCGTGGGCCGACCCTCGAGGACGTATACCAACTCGTCCTGCCGGGTGTGCGCGTGACGCAACGCCGATGCCGCGCCCGGTGCGAGCCGCGTCAGGTTCACGCCGAAGTTGGTCAGACCGAACAGGTCGCCGAGCGGATGCTTGTGTCTGCCCGTCATCCGCGAAGCGAACGGTTCCGGGTAGTTCGTAGGCTTGACCCTCGCCGGCGCCTGCTCGGCGACGATGGCGACCGGACCGGCTTCGTCTGTCATGGTTGCTTGCCTCCCGCTGCCAGGCGCATGAAATCCCGGAGCTCGTTGCGGTTGAGATCGGACACTGCCCAGTACTGCAGGCCGCCGGCGCCGAATTGCGCCACGTTGAAGCCGTCGCGCTCGTACCCGTCCGTCGAAGGCGGCACGCCGGGCCAGACGAACAGCTCGATCGTGTGCCGGCGGCGCTTGTAGACGAGTACCGCCGCGGGCTTGCCGTCGACGTAATCGCGCCGCGCGCCTGCCAGCGGAAAACCGTCGCCCGAGAAGTCGGCCACGCGCGGAGAAAACGGCAGGTGCTCGCTGAGCCACGGCTTGACGGTGTGTTGATCGGAGGAGGCGACCTCGATGAGGCGCTCCGAGAGCGTGGCGCGGACGTGGTTCGCGACGAGCTCGCGGGCGAGCAATTCGCCTTCTCCGGGCGTCCCGACCACGAACGCGATACCGAAGCCCAGCGCGACCGCGGTCGCCAGCGCTGCCATCTGCCCGAGCCAGGGAAGGCGGAAGCCGCGCGGCCTGCGCGGCGCCGCCGCGAGGTTCGCATCCGGCAACGCGCCCCGGATGCGCGTGGCGAGTTCCGGCGGCGCGGCGTGATAGTCGGCCTCGTTGCGCACGGTGGCCGAGAGGTCGCGCAGGCTCTCGTACCGCGCACGCAGGCATTCGTCCCGTGCCAGGCGGGCTTCAAGCGCAGCGGCGTTGGCCGGGTCGAGCTCTCCGTCCACGTACGCGTGCAGCATCTGCCAGTCGTCGGCGATCATTGGTTCACCTCTGTCATGGCGGCCGATTCGATGACCTGCCCGGATCCGGCGAGCAGTCGGCGCGCGCGGGCCAGGCGGGACATGACGGTGCCGATCGGGATATCGGCGATGCGCGCAATGTCCTTGTAGGACAGGTCCTCGAGTTCGCGCAGCACCAGCACTTCGCGATACGACGCGGGCAGTGCCGCGATGGCCGCGTTCAACACGCGCCGGTCGATGTCCCGGGCCACGAGCGATTCCGGGCTGTGCGCGTTCTCGTCCGCGAGCGCGTCGTCGAGCGGCGCGACGTCCCCGGGCCGATTCTTCGCCAGCCAGCTGAACGATGCATTGCGAACGATCGACAATAGCCAGGGGCGCGGTTCGCCGCGCAAGCCGTCGAAAAATCGAAACGCACGCAGCACCGCATCCTGCACGACGTCCTGTGCGTCCTGATCGTTGCGCGTGAGCCAACGCGCCAGGTTGTACGCGGCGTCGAGATGGGGCAGCACCTGCTGCTCGAAGCGTAGGCGATACTGGTTCAATACGGTCTCGACATGTCCGATATCAGGCGACCACCGTGATCTTGCCGGTCATGTTTTCGTGCCCGTCACCGCAGAAGATGTCGCACAGGAAATCAAAAGTACCGACCTTGTCGGGCGTGAAGCGCACGCGGGCCACCTGCCCCGGGACGATGTCCGTGCGCAGGTTCAATGCGGGGCAGTTGAATCCCATGATGACGTCTTCGCTGGTGAACTCCAACACGGCCGGAATTCCCTTGCGCAGCTTGACGACGTAGGGCAGGTACCGGAACTTGCGCGCGACGATCTTGTGGACCTGCTCCTTCGGCCGGCCGAGCGCCCAGCTACCCACGCCGGCAACGGCCATGCCGGCGGTCGCCACGAGCATCTGTCGGCGTGTCATGTGCCTGCCACCGGCAGTTCGACGATCCCGAAATCGGCCGGCTTGTCGGCCTCGATCTCGCGAAAGCCCAGGCCCCGGTAGGGATGCAGCGGATCCCACGGCAAGGGCATGCGCTCGGGCTGCGAGCCGGGCGCCGGCAACGGGAAGATCAGCGACCTCGCCGCATGGTGCTCGATGTGCCCGGTCTTGAAATGGTGTTCCTGGTGGATGTGCCCGTAGAAGATCGTGACGTTGCGGTGGGGCATCAGGAGTTCGATCGCCCTGTCGCCGTCGCGCGTGGCCCAGTCCCACTGCGGGTACAGCGGAAACAGCGGCCTGTGTGTCAGCACGACGATGCGCGCGTCCCGATCCTGCTCGTCCAGGTCCTGCTGCAGCCAGGCTAGCTGCGCTTCGCCTATCATCCCGCGGGGGTCGGAGACATTGTCCAGGACGATGAAATGTACGCCCTTGTGGTCGAACGTGTAATGCGTGGGGCCGAAGAATTCCTGGAACGCCTCGCTGCGGTCGAGCGCGCCGTCGTGTTCGCCCGGCATGAAGCGAAGGTTGCGGGTCTTCAGCTCGCCCACCATGTCCCGGAACAGGGCGAGACGACGCCTGCGTTCCGCGGGGTCGTCCGTCGTGTGTGTGAGGTCCCCGGTGAACACGATGAAATCCGGCTGCGCCTCCAGGGCGTTCACGGCGGCGATGGCCTTGGGAAGCGTGCCCAGCGCGTCCGGATTGGGCGCGCCCTCGAAGCCGATGTGCGTATCGGAAAGTTGCACAAAGAAGAAATCGTCCGCCGGCGCGGCGTGCGCACCGGCGCCGCCCGGGCCGCCCATCGATTCCGCGCCGCGCGCGAGCGCCGAAGCGAAGACGACGCCTCCCATGCCGGCCAATTTCAGGAAATGCCTGCGATCCACTGTCATGCCACGCTCCTTCGGTTCGGATATGTGCCAGACCGGCGGCTACCCGCATTTATTCCCGGCCCGCCGCGCAGATCGAAAATTGGCGGGGCATCGGGCACATTCAGGCGATATGTGCCGACCCGGCAGCCTGGGCCTGCACGGCAACGGCAAACGTCTGCAATGCCCGCCCGATGTCCGCAGCAAACTCGTTGTTCCCGACGATCTGTGAGACCGTCATTTTCGTCCCGAGTAGAGGTAGCGTGACGGACGCCGCTTCGATGTGGATCCCGGACATCGTCTCGAGCACCGTCGTCAGGGTCCGCTGGGCGACCGTCGAACGGGCGCTGGCGTTGAGCAGCATGAACGGCTTGTGGATCCAGGCGTCCGTGTTGACCAGCCAGTCGAGTGCGTTCTTCAGTGCGCCGGGATATCCGCGCGCGTACTCCGGCGTCGACACGATGACTCCGTCCGCGGCGCGGACTTCCCGGATCCATTGTCCGACCACGTCGGACTCCGCCGGGTCAGTGTCGGGGTTGAACAGTGGCAGCCCGGCCACCTTTGCCGTCAGATGAAAGTCGACACCGGGCGGCGCGAAATTCTTCGCCGCGCGCAGCAATCGCGTATTCGTTGACTCGGCCCGGAGGCTTCCGGAGATGCCGAGTAACTGGATGCGCCTGTCGTCCATGGGAAATTTCTCTGGGTTGATTTGAAACTGCCGGTGCCCGGATTGCGTGCGACAGCGGCCATAGGACCGCACCGAATCGGCGATATATCCGGGAGACACCCTCTCGAATTCTGGAAGAACCTTTACTGGCCGGCCCGCGACTTCAGCTCATGTTACGCGACAGGAAATAAATTGATTCGCGTGATGGTCTGTACCGCGGTATTCGATCAAAAATTCTCGAGGATGCACATCATGAAGAGGAAGGCTGCTATTGCGGCGAAATACACAGGACTGATTGCCTTGCCCGTGCTCGCGGCTTGCGGGGGCGGCTACGGCGGCTCGGGCAAATCCGAATTGAAGGTATCGCTCGCCGTCGAGCCGACGACCATCGCGCTCGGGCAGAGCGCGACGCTCACCTGGTCGGCAAACCAGAACGCCGTCTGCGCGGCGAGCGGCGGATGGGACGGCGCCGAGCCGGCAAGCGGCGCGGCCGAAGTCACGCCGACGGCGGCCGGCGACATTACCTTCACGCTGACGTGCTCCGGCGGCGGATACCGGGGCAGCAAGGCCAGGTCCGCGACGCTGAGCGTACAGCCGGCCAGCAAATACACGGCGACGAGCCTGGTGGAAGACGTTGCGGGCGGTGCCGCGGCCACGGCCGATGCGCACCTCGTCAACCCCTGGGGTATCGCATTCGGGCCGATAACGGTCGTGGGCGTGGCGAACAACCACAGCGACACGGCGACCCTGTACGACGGCAACGGTGGCCCGAGTACGCTCGTCGCACAATTCTCCGCCGCCACCGGCGCGGTCCCGTTCGAACCGACCGGCGTCGTGTGGAACGGCAGTCCGGACTTCGTTCTGAACGGCGCCGATTTCGACGGCCCGGCGGCCTTCATCTTCGCCGGCGAGAGCGGGATGATCGCCGGCTGGTCGCCCGCGGTGGACCTCGCGAACGCCTTCACGATGTACGCGGACCCGGACGGAGCCGCCTATACGGGCCTCGCCATCGCGAACAACGGCAACGGCAACTTCCTGTACGCCGCCGATTTCGCGAACGGCAAGATCGACGTGTTCGACGGGACCTTCGCGAAGCAGGCGCCGACGGCCGAGAGTTTCGCGTTCGACGACCCGGCGCTGCCGGAAGGATATGCCCCGTTCGGCATCCAGGCATTCGACAACGGTGCCGGCGGCACGCCACGAATCTACGTGAGTTATGCGAAGCACGACGAGGCCGAGCCGGATGACGAGGTGGCCGGTCCGGGGCTCGGCATCGTGAACCTGTTCGACGCGAACGGCTTCCTGCTGCTTCACCTGCTCACCGAAGGCGGCAAGCTCGACGCCCCGTGGGGACTGGCGCTCGCCCCCGCCGACTTCGGCACGCTGAGCGACGCGCTGCTGGTCGGCAACTTCGGCGACGGCACGATCCACGGTTACGATCCCGTGAGCGGCCGGTACCTCGGCACGATAACCGATGCCGGCGGCGCACCGTTCGCGGTGCCCGGCCTGTGGGGCATCGCGTTCGGCAACGACAGCCTGAACCAGCCCCGCGAGACGCTGTTCTTCGCCGCCGGCACCAATGACGAGGCGGACGGCCGCTACGGCCGCATCGATCTCGGCGAAGGCGCACCGGCACTCGGCGAACCGCCCTTCGTGACGCTGATCGCCCCGGCCGGCGATCTTGGCGGCACGGTGACGCTGGAGGCCGACGTCCAGGACGCCATCGCGGTTGCCGATGTGCGGTTCTACGTGAATGGCGACACCCTGATCGGCACCGCGACGAGCGCCCCGTTCACCGTGCAGTGGGACACGACCGCCGTGAACGACGGCACGGCAAGCCTGCGCGCCGTCGCCAGGGACTATAACGGCAACGTCGGCAGCTCGTTCTTCGTGACCGTCCCGGTGACGAATGCCGGCGCGGCAACCCTGGCGCAGATCCAGCAGGCGATATTCACGCCGCGCTGCGCCACGTGTCACGACGGCAGCCAGCCGGCCGGCGGTCCGTTGCCGGGCTCGATGGACCTGCGCACCGGCAAGAGCTTTGCGAGCCTGGTGAACGTGGCGAGCCAGGAGCAGCCGAACCTGTTGCGGGTCAAGCCGGGCGAGCCCGACGGCAGTTACCTGGTCCACAAGCTCGAGGGTTCGCCGGGCATCTCCGGCGAACGCATGCCGTTCGGCGGGCCGTACCTGGATCAGGCAACGACCGATCAGGTCAGGTCCTGGATCGCCAGCGGCGCACCGGACAACTGACCGCGCTCCTCCGCGCCGGGGCCAGGGACGGCTCCGGCATCTTGTCCTTGCACGCCGAGCCGACCGACGTTGACCGGGCCGACGAAATGCGCCACGTTGGCGTCGAAGCCATACCGCAGAACCCGTGCCGGCGAGAAATATTGATGCTTCAGAGCGCCATCATCGTCGGGCATTCAGACGGCATCGGGCTGGCTGTTACCAGAAACTTGTTGCAGCGGGGTTGGCGGGTGTCCGGGATGTCCCGCGGTCCGTCGGCTGCCGAGCATCGGGACAACACCCATCGGCTCGTCTCGCAATCTCGCGACGCTGGCCATTCCCCACTTCCTCGCGAATAAGACGGGCGGTGTCTTCGTGGGCCTTTCCAGCATGGCGGATATCATTCTCTCCGGCACGTCGCCAGCCTACGGAGCCTCCAAGGCAGGTATGTCCCACTATCTCGAGAGTCTCGCCCTGGCCCTGCGCCATACCGGGGTCAGCGTCGTAAATGCCCGCCTGGGATTCGTGGCCACCAAGATGGCGAAAGCGTCCCACGCCCCATGGATTCTGCATCCGGAGACAGCCGCCGCGAGGGTTCTGCGCGCTGCGCTGGCAGATTCTCCGCCTCGGCGGTTGAGTATCCCGCGGAGAATGGCTGTAGCCGCTCGGCTGGCTCGGGTCTTCGGGCGCCGGTCGTGATCGCCGCGCTCGGGGCCGGATTTACAGGACGCTCCAGGAATATGCGCGTTGACTGCCGGGACAAACTCAGCGATGACGATGGCGGAGTTCGCCGCTGACCATGGAACCGGCCAGCGCCTCTCTTAGCCTGGGGGCGGCGAAATCGAGAAACGCCCGGACTTTGAGCGGTAAGAGACGCCCGCCCACATGCACCAGGTTGACGGGCCACGGCTCCGGCTCGAACTCCTCCAATATCAGGGCCAGCGTACCGGCGCACAGATGGTCGGCGACCTGATAGCTCAGCGTGCGTGTAACGCCGACCCCGGCGACCGCCGCATCGATCGCCGCCTCAACCGTATTCACGACGAGCCGGGAGTGTACGGGGACGTTGCGTTCGGATCGGCCCGCGCCAAAATGCCACGCCTCGGCGGATGCGAGGGCGTCGGAGGTAATGCAATCGTGTCCGCTGAGCTCGTCGGGATTCTCTGGTATCCCGTGCGCGGCGAAATACGTCTGACTGCCGGAAACGACGAGCCTGACAGAGCCGACACGGCGGGCCACCAGACTGCTGTCCGGCAGATTGCCGATGCGCACGGCGACGTCCACCCGCTCCTTCACGAGGTTGACGATGCCGTCAACGAGCATGAGCCGAACGTCGATCTCGCCGTGTACCTTGAGGAATTCGGTAACGATCGACAGCACGTGGAGGCGTCCGAACACGATCGGCGCGGTGATCAGCAGCTCGCCTGTCGGCGCACGATATTCCCCGGCGGCGGCCCGCTCCGCTTCCGCGACTTCCTCGAGGATGCGCTTGCAGGCCTGCACATAATTCATCCCGGCATCGGTGAGCGCGATGCCCTGCGTCGAGCGTACGAGCAGCCGCGCCCGCAGCACCGTTTCCAGATCGGACACCTTGCGGCTCACGGTTGCGAGGGGCATGCGGAGGTGGCGCGCCGCTGCCGAAAGGCTGCCCGCCTCCACCGCGGCAACGAGGATATTCATGGCCTCCAGTCGATCCATCCATCTTCCCGAAATGTGGAAGTCAATTTCTCACATATAGACCATTCTCCCGAATTCTGGAAGTCTGTACCTTGGACGCTGTCGAATTGACAAGGAGTTAGCGCCATGCCCCGGCTCCATATTCCGGCGACCGTCGACGCCGCCACGGCAGCGAATACCGAAATCGAATTCCCTCTCGTGGCTGCGGCGACAGGCCAGCGCCAGTCGAGCTGCACATGAGCCGTCCGCCGCTACCGCCGTTCAACGACGTGACGGCCACGCAGAAGGTGCGCCTGGCCGAGGATGCCTGGAACACCCGGGATTCCGCTCGGGTGGCAGTCGCATACACGAGCGACAGCCGCTGGCGCAATCGGGCGGAATTCCTGCAGGGCCGCGACGCGATCCTCGAATTCCTCGAGCGCAAATGGGCACGCGAACTCGAGTACCGCCTGGCCAAGGAATTGTGGAGCTTCGGGACGAACCGTATCGCCGTACGCTTCGCCTACGAATGGCACGACGATAGCGGTTATTGGTTCCGTAGTTACGGAAACGAGAACTGGGAGTTCGATGAGCAGGGCCTGATGCGCTTGCGGCTCGCCAGCATCAACGATCTCCCGATCTGCGAGGCCGAACGGAAGTATCGCTGGCCGCTGGGCCGCCGCCCGGACGACCATCCGTCGCTGAGCGAGCTGGGACTCTGAGGGACGCCGGCGATGGCCGCCACGGATCGCTACCCGAGTGACATCGCGTTCACCTCCACGGTGAAAGCGGTACAGGAACGCAAGGGTTCGCGGGCAACCTACGGCCGCATCGAGGAAGGCAGGCCCTGGAGTACGCGTCTCACGCCCGATCTCGCCCGTTTCATTTCAGAGCAGACGAGCGTGTTCCTTGCGACCGCGAACAGCGCAGGCCAGCCGTACGTTCAGCATCGAGGCGGTCCCCCGGGTTTCCTGCAGGTGCTCGACGAGACCACGATCGCTTTCGTCGATTACGCGGGCAACCGCCAGTACATCACCCAGGGCAACCTGCTCGAGAACCCCAAGGCGCATCTCTTCCTGATTGACTACTCGCAGCGCCGCCGCGTCAAGATCTGGGGAGAGGCGCACGTGGTCGAGGACGATGACGAACTGGCCGCAGCGCTGATGCCCGGGTCCTGCAAGGCGCGCGCCGAGCAGGTCCTGATATTCACGGTATCCGCCTGGGACGTGAATTGCCCGCAGCACATCCCCCGGCGATACGATGCCGCCGAAGTGGATACCGCAATCGAAGCTCGAGACCAGCGCATCCGGGAACTCGAGGAGGAGTTGGCATCGTATCGCCGCGGGGGGCACGGCTGCTGATCATCGACCACTCGACGCCCTGCGTATACACGCCGGACTCCTGCAAGCCAACCCGCAAAACGAGAACGCGGAATGAATTCGCATACCGCTTATCGAACAAGCCGGACTGGTTCCTGAAGTTCTCGCCGTTGGGCAAGGTTCCCGTCTTGCGTGTCAATGTCTGGCGCCGGACGCTCGCCGAGAGCTTCGGCCAGCCGTGCTTTGGCCCGACTACAACACGCGGTCGAGATCTGTGATGAGGTCGGCCGGATCTTCGAGCCCGACGGAAAACCGGAACAGGCCCTCGCCGGCGACCTCCCGATATCGCGCGAGCGCCTCGCCCTCAAGACCGAACGAGGACTCGGCGAGGTCGTCGGTGCTGAGCAGCCAGATCAGGCTGCGGTGGTGGCCGAGCGAGACGGCGTAATGGATGACCTCGAGCTCGGCCATCATGCGTCTGGCCACGGCCCGCCCGCCGGCGACGCGGAACGCCGCAGGCTCTCACTACGTCCGAGGTAAGCTCCCTGCACGGCTTGGCTCGAGAGACTGATAGCTCTGACGCTGGGGCGCAGGCGCAAAACAAAGAGAAAGATCGGACACTGGTATGGGTTCGGCACGCCTCAGACCGGAGCCGCAACACGCTAGCCGTCATAGACGCGAAACTGGAATCTCTCTAAAACGGAATATCGTCGTCGAAATCATCGGCGGGCGTCGCCGCTCCCGGCTCGTCGTCAAAGCGGATAGTGCGTATAAGCCACCTTATGTGAGCTGGCGAGCCTGCAAGGGCGCGTCCGTCGAGCCCGGCATCGGGGCCGGCCGGCTCGGTCGGTCGAGGTTCGGGCCTGTGAATCTTCGCGTTCGATCGGGAAATGCCGGCGCATCCGGGCGCAAGCCAAGAACCGCCCGTCCCGGCTCGGGGGCTCGGGCGGTGCAGGGGGTGCAGAGGGCTCAGAGCGACAGCTCGCCCTCGGGCGGCGCGCGGCTCGGATGGGCCGGATCGACGGGCTCGCCGTCGCGGCCGAGGTGCTCCAGAATCCGCTCGATCACCGCCGGATCCTCGATGCTGGCGATGACCCGCAGCCGCCCGCCGCAGCGCCGGCAGACCTCAATGTCGATGGCGAACACTCGCTTGAGGCGTTGCGCCCACGTCAGGGCCCGTTGCCGGTCGGTGGCCGATGGCTCGCCGCACGGCTTAGCTTTGTTGGCGGCGGCGGAGCGAGTGCCGGGCACGACCCGGGCCCGATCCGGGCTCGCCGGCGCAAACACACCGTGGTAGCGGGTCAGGTGCGCTCGGGGTTTCGGCACGAGAGCGGCGAGCCGCGCGATGAAGTCCTCCGGCTCGAAGATCACGTGCGTGGTGCCGTCCCGATACGCCGTCTTCAATGCGCAGCGCACCTGCCCGCCCTCGGTCAGCGACAGCCGCTCGGTGGCGACCGGGGACCTTGAGACGTAGCGCGCCAAGTGCTCGAGCTTGTCGCGTTGCGAGGCCTTCGCGGCGATGCCCGCGTGCAGCGAGAAGCCTGAGCTTTCGGCCACCTCCCGGCGCGGCCCTGCCGGCTCGGCCGGCAGCGTTTGCAGCGTGAACACCTTCTGGCCCTCTCTCGGCCCCGTCGCGATCCGGTACGTGATCGAATGCCCGAGCAGCGCATTGATCGGCGCCTCCTCCCCCGGATCGAACGCGAGATACGCGTTCTCGATGTCGCGTGTAATCAGCCCTGAGCGCTCGAGCGAGCGGCCGATCCGCTCTGCCATCCGCTGCACCAGCCGCTTGAGCTCCGCCGTGCTCGGGGCCGGAACGGGCACGAACTGCAGACGATCCTGCGCCACATCCCGGCAATAGACCCCGTCGAGCACGAGCATATGAAAGTGCACGTTGAGATTGAGCGCACTGCCGAATCGCTGGATCAGCGTCACGGCTCCAGTCGCCGCACTCGCCCGCTTCAAGCCGGCTTTGCGGATCAGGTGTCCCGAGATCGCGCGATAGACGATGCCGAGCACCTGCGTCACGACGTCGGGCCGTGTCGCCAGCAGATATCGCAGCGCAAACGGCAGCGACAGCACCCACTGGCGAACTGGCTGCAGTGGCAGGACCTCGTCCACGAGCAACGCCGCCGTCTCGGTCATCCGCCGGGCGCCGCAGCTCGGACAGAAACCGCGGCGCTTGCAACTGAACGCAACCAGCTTCTCTGCCTGACAGGACTCACACTTGACCCGAAGAAATCCGTGCTTGAGCAAGCCGCACTTAAGATACGCTTCGAACTCGTCTTCCACGTACCGCGGCAGCGGCCGCTCCTCGGCCACCCGCCGATCGCGAAACCTGGGATAGTGCTCGGCCACGAGCTGGTAGAGCAGCGTGGTTTCGGGCCGGTGCCGCCCATACCCCGGCGGCGCGATGAAACCCGCGGCTTGCGCAATGTCGCGGTCCCGCGCGACCATGCCGTGCGTCCCTGCACTGATTCGACGGCGTGAGCGTAGACGCAAGCCAGGGCGATTCGGCAGGCCTCAATCTCGATGAACGCCGCTGATTCGTGATCGTCATCAGTATCTGCGCCAGTGCGCAGCGGGCCGTCACTGCCCGCAGTGACGGCCCGCGTAGCTGCAGCAACAATGCGGCTTGGCGCAGCTGCGTATTGAGTGGTGCTGCCGTGACGATGCTCCGTCACGCTGTCATTGCTACGAGCCCACCGGCGGGCCTGAATACCGGATAGCTGGCGCAGGGCATCAGCGCCAAATCGCGCGAAGTCGTCACTTTGCCGAGGCCGGACCCAACCGGCCGCCCACGAGCGCAGGTTCCTGCAAGCGCTCATCCCGGATAGGGAGGAACCGCCAGACGCGCCTCGGTTCCGTCATGCGCGTCGCCCCGAATCCCCTCGGGGCGGAACCAGCCTCTTCCAAGGACAGCTCCATCTGCCGGCATCTCCGGTGCATTTCCACGGCGCTCACGGTTGCCGCCAGCGGCGGCACGATAAGCGTTCCCTTTTCCACAAGCCACAGGAGGTATTCATCACAGCAATCAGCTCGCTTTTCTCTCGCAATTGCCCCGCCCGATCTTCCCACAGGAAGTACGGCGGGCGCCTCATTCGAGGCAACAGGTGACTCTCTGCACCTGGCCCTTGTCCTTCGGGAATCTCGCTTCGGCGAGTTGGCAATAACACTGACCGAACTTGGATTCAGAGAAACAGACCGCAGGAACTTGGATGGACGACCTTACATACAGCCTGCGCCAGCTCTGCCGACGCAATCGCGACGGGAGTCACGCGACACAGGCGGATCGCCAGGGCCTGCTGACGCTGGCCAGCCGCCAGTTGCGCGAGGCCGGATTCCGGCAGATGCGCGCCACGTGCAAGGTCAGGTGCGCTCGGGGTTTCGGCACGAGAGCGGCGAGCCGCGCGATGAAGTCCTCCGGCTCGAAGATCACGTGCGTGGTGCCGTCCCGATACGCCGTCTTCAATGCGCAGCGCACCTGCCCGCCC
>Ga0210124_1000633_pt1 | contig 17112 bp, 11 predicted proteins | sample Muzzi_PWC_D2_FD_185554 | JGI IMG/M metagenome (GOLD analysis project Ga0210124, IMG submission 185554) | Wetland microbial communities from San Francisco Bay, California, USA, that impact long-term carbon sequestration - Muzzi_PWC_D2 (SPAdes) | ecosystem: Environmental > Aquatic > Marine >... | reverse complement strand
GGTCAGGGCAGTACTGGGCAAAAGACCGAAGCGTACCAAGATTAAGGCGCTCATATTGAGTACCGGTATGATCCAACTCAAGACATAGAGGCGAGCCGGACTATAGCCCCGCCGCCATACAACCAAACCACTGCCAAACATCAGCACGAGCGTGATTATCACCAAGATGACCAGGGGCCTGACAATAAGGCCGTACCTAACAAAAGGGGTCAGAATCAACAATACCCCCCAGACGGTTTGTACCACCGGCCAGACTCTATTCAATTCAGGGGCGGTAACCTTTAGCTTCAGAAAAGAGGCGGTGAAGATTAACGCGGCCAGCATACTGGCGGCGGCAAAAAATAGAACAGCAAAACGGTTCCAGCCAGCAAGGTTGGGCCAAAGATATTGGTGGGCATGACCGGCAAAGGAGGCTTGAAATAACAGAAAAGCTGTGATAAAAAGGAGGTAGTATAAATAGTTTTTGTCTCGTAAGGAAAGGAACAGGAATGCGTTGTAGCCCACCATAATCAGCAGGATGCCATAGAAGATGCCATCCAAAAACAAAACAGAGCGGCTTTCTTGGGCAAAGGCGTCTAATGACCAGAGGGTGAGGGGCAAGGTCATTGAGGCTTCATTTTGTACCCGCAGATAATAAGTTTCTTCGGTCTGTGGGGGAAGCTGGAGTTTGAAGACGAAGTGATGATAGGCTTCATCTCGTGTGTTGAAGGGGTAGAGAGTTCCCGTTCGCTTCACCGCAAAGCCGGATTGGCCGCTGGTCAGGGGTGAATAGAACTCAAGGCGCTGTAGATTGGCAAAGCCGAGTTCCAACCGCCAATCGGTGAGGTCACTGTCATTATGGAGCCGGAAACGAACCCAATAAGCAGAGTCGGTGTAGCCAAAATTGGGGACTTTTTCCTGGCTGGGGCTAAACTGCGCTTTGTATTCGGGTGAAGTTACATCTTCAATCGTCAACTCGCCCGAAGGGTCTTCCAAAATTTCCAGGTGAAGGCCCAGAGGATATTCGCCTTGGGCATCGGTCAAAGTAACAAGGGGCTGACCCCTTTGAGCATGGGCCGGTGGGTATAAAAAAAGCGCCAAGAAGAGAAAAACCAGGAAAAATCGCAGCAATTTAGACATTCTTAAGGTTCATAAGAGCAAAAAATACATCTACTTTATTTAATTCTAAAGGAAAATAGTTAGAATGTCTAGGAAATATACGGTACTTTTGTCCGTTTTTAGCAAAAAGGCCGTCATCCCCCATCCCAATTTTGCCATAGAGCAACAGTCCCCATGGCATGTTCAAAGTCGGTTGACAAATGGAATCGGCTGTGGTAGGGGCGAGGCAACTCGGCTTGAAGGTCTCAGTGCAAACAAACTATGCTCCGAGTTGCCTCGCCCCTTCGCCGTCATACGATCTCTAACTCGGACTTTGCCCGTGCCGTGAAATAATCCCCACATTCTGCCCCAATTATCATTTTTTATGGTAAAATGGGGGATGTTGTGGTACAACTCTTTTTGGTTTAAAGTGACTTTGCCATCTTTAATGCTTTTACCCTCGGCTGCAAACAAACCGAACTCATCATACATTACGATACGTCTTGGAGGATGATTGTGATACACGTAACGATACCAAGCAAAATCTTTTCTCTAACTGACCGTATTGGCACCAACCCAAATGACAGCCCTGAAGTACAGTGGCAAAAGACCGTGATTGTCAGATACCAAATATTCTTCATTTTTGCCGGGCTGTTGTGGGGCAGTATCTATTTTTTCTTTGATGAGTGGTTTGCCGGTTGGATGCCATTTGGTTATGGGCTTATATCGAGCTTGATCTTGATCCTCTTTGCCTTCACTCGCCACTACCGCTTTTTCCTCTTTAGCGTTCTTTCCCTGACCTTGTTGGTGCCCTTTTTGTTGGGTTTGGCGCTAGGGGGCTTTGTGCTTGGTAGCACGGTGATTCTTTGGTCGCTGATGTCCCCGCTAGGCGCTCTCCTCTTTGACGAGCCGCGCCATTTTCCACACTGGTTTTTAGGCTATCTTGGCTTGGTTATCATTAGTGCTTTTCTGCAACCGTTTCTGCGCGAGAGCAACAACCTCTCCCCCCTGGTGATAAATATCTTTTTTGTCATGAACATCGGTGCGGTCTCAAGCTTTGTCTTTTTATTATTTTATTATTTTGTCCGTCAGGTTCGAGAACGCACGGCCCAATTGGTCGAGCGCACCGACCAACTATCCAAAGCCCTCGACGACCTCAAAGCTGCCCAAAACCAACTGGTCGAAGCCGAAAAAATGGCTGCGTTAGGGGGATTGGTCGCTGGAGTGGCCCATGAAATCAATACGCCGGTGGGAGTTGGCGTCACCGCAGCTTCATTATTAGAGGATAAGACCACCGCCTTCCGCACTATTTACCAAGGCGGCCAAATGAAACGCTCCGATTTAGAGAAGTATCTTGATACCGCCGGTCAAAGCAGCACTATGATCTTGAATAATCTCAACCGAGCCGCCGAACTGATCCAAAGCTTCAAACAAGTGGCCGTGGACCAATCCAGCGAGGAGCGGCGTGAGTTTCCACTCAAAACCTACCTGGAAGAGATTCTGCTCAGCCTGCATCCCAAGCTGAAAAAGACTCAACTCACCACCCAAATCAATGGTGATGATAGCCTGACTCTGGATAGCTACCCTGGCGCCTTCTCACAGATTGTCACCAATTTGGTGATGAATTCGCTGCTTCACGCCTACGAGCCGGATGACCAGGGTCAAATCGCCTTTGATTTTAGACAATCTGGCAGTCGTCTGACCTTTGAGTATAATGATAATGGCAAAGGTATTCCTACCGAAAACTTGAGCAAAATCTTTGAGCCATTTTTCACAACCAAACGAACTCAGGGAGGCAGCGGGTTGGGGTTGCATATTATCTATAACCTTGTTACCCAAAGGCTGGGCGGCACCATTCGTTGTGAGAGTAAGATTGGAAGCGGAACAAGGTTTATTATTGAGATGCCAACCTCTAACTCCCAGAACAGTTTATAAAATTTAGCAGGAAAAATAATAGTGATGTCAAACGATACACACGAAACCTTTTTTACCGAAGATGACGAATTGATTTTCTCTGCTGAAGAGGGTGTTGCCTTAGAAGCAACGGACCAGAATCACTGGAAAATCATGCTCGTTGATGACGAAAAAGAGATTCATCATGTAACCAAGCTGGCCCTGAAAGATTTCGCCTATGAGGGAAAAGGCTTGGCCTTTGTTAGCGCCTACTCCGCTCAGGAAGCCCGGCAGTTGATTCAAAGCCATTCAGACACGGCGCTTATCCTGCTTGATGTGGTGATGGAAACGGACCATGCCGGTCTGGCGCTGGCTAAATATATCCGCGAAACATTGGGCAATAACTTTGTCCGCATCATTCTGCGCACTGGTCAGCCGGGACAGGCTCCCGAAGGCACGGTAATTGTTGACTACGATATTAACGATTACAAAGCCAAAACTGAACTAACCACCCAAAAGCTATTCACCACCATAGTCACAGCCTTGAGATCATACCGGGATATCACCACCCTTGATAAAATCGCAGCCGCCCATCGACAGGCCGAGGAGGCGCTACGAGAGAGTGAAGCCAGAAATCACGCCTTGATTGATGCCATCCCAGATTTGATGTTCCGCATTAATAGAGAGGGTGTCTATCTGGATTTCAGGGGTAGCACAGATGACGAACTTGAGATACCCCCCGATGATTTCCTGGGCAAAACTCTCCACGAGGTACTGCCGATAGAATTAGCTCAACTGCGAATGCAATATATCAAACAGGCGCTAAAAACGGGTGAGGTTCAAATCTATGAGTATCGATATGGGCCACGCGGTACAACCTACGATTACGAAGACCGGGTGGCAGTGAGCGGCCAGAACGAAGTTTTAACCATCGCCCGAAATATCACCCAGCGTAAACAGGCCGAACAGGAGAGGCTGCGGCTATCAACCATTGAGCGGGAATTGCATATTGCCCATAACATTCAACAAAGCTTACTGCCTCCTCCACATCCAGATTGGCCTAACCTGGATGTGGTCTGCTACAATGCCCCGGCCCGCGAGGTTGGCGGCGATCTGTATACTTACCACGCTTTTGCCCCCACCCAAAGCAACAATAGTTCGACTGATAAGCATGCTGTCGTTATCGGCGATGTATCCGGCAAGGGGGTACCTGCCGCCTTATTGATGGCTATTACCCTGACGTCGTTTCACTCGACAATTGGACAAGAGCTACCCCCCGGCGACCTGCTAGCCGCCTTAGATAAAACATTGCTGCCCTATACCGAGGCCACCCAACAAAATTGTGCCCTGGTCTACACCGAAATTGACCGGGATGTACTGCGGGTTGCCAATGCGGGCTGTATCACACCTATTGTGAAACAAAGCAATGGCTCGGTACGGTGGGTTGAGGCCGGAGGTATGCCTCTTGGAGTCGGCTTGGGAACCGAATTCGGCTACCAGGAGGTGGCTTTGAATGTCTCAAAGGGTGATGTGATTGTGCTGACCAGCGATGGGGTGGTCGAGGCCACCAACGCCGCCGATGAAATGTTCAGCTTCGAACGATTGGAACAGGTCGTGGCTACCGGGTCAACCACCAGTGCCCAGGCTATGCTCGACCATTTATGTGCCGAAATAGATAGCTTTGTCGGTGATACCGAACCGCATGATGATGTGACCATCATCGTAGTGCGGATTTAAATGGCAGAAAAGCTATGAATGAGAAAATTAGCACTTTAGAAGCTCAACTGGCTACAGCTACTATTGAGCAACAAAAAATAGATATCACAAATGCCCTGATCTGGGAACTCAGAGATAATAACCCCCAACGAGGCCTGGAATTGGCTCAATCTGTTCATGAGTTAGCCAGTGCCAATCACTATCAAAAGGGCATAGCCTACAGCCTTAATAATCTGGGTACTTGTTATGGCAATCTCGGCAAGTTCGAGCTAGGCTTATCACATTCGCTTGAAGCGTTGACTCTATTTGAAAGTCTGAAAGATTCTAAAGGCTTGGCCGATACTTTAAGTACGCTTGGCTTCTTGCATTGGGGGTTGGCTAATTACCCTGAATCCCTAGACTACACAATCAAAGCCCTAAGAATCTATCAAGATATTGGCGACAAACGTGGGAAAGCGGAATCCTTGAATAATATGGCCGCGACCTATAACTACTCAAATAACCATGCCCAGGCTTTGACTATGTTCCGTGAGTCTATGTCGATCTACCGAGAGATAGGTCTTAAACAGTATGAAGCGATGTTGCTCAATAATATTGCGATGACCCACTATTATATGAAAAATTATGACGATGCCTTAATCAGCGGGCAAGAAAGTTTGCAACTGTGCCAGAAGATTGGCAACAAAGCTCGTGAAACATCCGTGTTGGATACAATTGGGATGGCTTATCTGGCGCTGGAGGAATACGGCCTGGCCTTAACTCATTTTGAAAAGGCCCTGGAACTGGCGCAAGAGGCGGGGTTACAATATGCTGAAGCGAACGTGTTGATTAACATCGGTAACGTTTATTGCCAGCAGCAAAATGACCAAAAAGCCCTCTCTGTCTTTCAACAAGCACTGGCCTTGGCCGAAAAAATTGATATTAAACAAGAAATCTTTCAATGCCATCAAATTCTGGCCCAAATCTACGAGCGCCGAGGAGATTTTGACCGGGCGCTGGCCCATTATAAGCAATTCCACACCACAAAAGAAGCCATCTTCAACGAAGAAGCGGACAAAAGACTCAAAAGTTTGGGATTATACTATCAGGCAGAAACAGCCAAAAAAGAGGCCGAGATTTACCGCCTGAAAGCCGAGACAGAGCTACGCGAGAGCGAAGAGCGCAACCGCTTGATTGTTGAAAGCGCCCTCGATGCGGTTATCACAATGGATGCCTCCGGCTTGATTACCGGCTGGAATACTCACGCCGAAGCTATCTTCGGCTGGACCAGCCAGGTGGCTATTGGACAGCTTTTGTCCACGACAATCATCCCTCCACAACATCGAAAAGCACATCGTTGCGGCTTAGAACGCTATCTAAAAACCGGAAAAACTGTTATTTCGAATAAACGCACTGAAATAACAGCCCTTCACCGCGATGAGTACGAATTCCCAATAGAGTTGACCGTTACTCCGGCCAAATCAGGCCAGACCGTCATCTTTGTCGCCTTTCTGCGAGACACCACCGAGCACAAACAGGCCGAGCAAGAAAAACTTCGCTTATCGGCCATCGAGCAAGAATTAGAGATTGCCCATGATATTCAACAAAGCTTGCTGCCTCCCGCCAAACCGGACTGGCCCAACCTGGATGTGGTCTGCTTCAGCGCCCCGGCCCGTGAGGTTGGCGGCGACCTGTATACTTACCACGCTTTTACCCCCGATAATTCGTCGGGTAAGTATGGCCTTGTCGTCGGCGATGTTTCTGGCAAGGGGATGCCTGCGGCCTTAATTATGGCCGTCACCCTGGCCTCATTCCAATCGACGGTGGTGGCGCAAGAGCTGGCCCCCGGCGACCTATTATCCACGTTAGACAAAGTCATCCTGCCTTATACCGATGCTACCCGCCAGAACTGTGCTATGGTTTATGCCGAAATAGACCAAGATGTCCTCCGGGTGGCTAATGCGGGCTGTATTACGCCCATTGTCAAACAAAGCGACGGCTCGGTGAAATGGGTTGAGGCCGCAGGCTTGCCCCTAGGTATGGGTTTGGAAGAGGATTTTGGTTACGAGGAAGCCACCTTGAACGTCTCTAAAGGCGATGTAATTGTGCTCACCAGCGATGGGGTGGTCGAAGCCACCAATACCACCGATGAATTGTTTGAATTTGACCGATTGGAACAGGTCGTGGCTGCCGGACCAACCACCAGCGCCCAGGCCATGCTCGACCATATCCGAGCCGAAGTGAATCGCTTTATCGGCGATATGGAACTTCAAGATGATGTGACGATAGTCGTAGTGAAGGTGTGATCATGAGCGATAAAAACAAAACCAAAGCCCAACTCATCGAAGAGATGGCGGCGCTGCGTGAGCGTAACACAGAGCTAGAAGCCCGCGAAGCCGAGGCCAAAATTCAAGCGGAACGCATGACCTTGCTCAATAAGATGAGCCAGGAGCTGAGCCGGGCCGTGAACGAGGTTGAGGTTTTCAAAACCACGGCCCGCTATACCTACCAAATTTTCACCCAGGCCGAGCGGGCCAGCGTGACCTTACTCGATGCGACGGGTGATAGCTTTGATGTCTTTGCCCTGGAAGAAGGCCAAACCGATGTCACACGACATGGAGAACAAATTCCAATCAAAGGGCGGGCGATTGGCCTCATCGTGCGTGAGAATCGTCTTTTGAGTACGCCCGATATTCGGACCAGTAATTTACTCGATTTTCGCAGCCTGGCAGAGTCCGGTATTCGCTCGGTTATAGGCGCGCCCCTGGTGACCGGGGGACGGGTTATAGGAACGCTGAATGTTGCCAGTAAAAATCTGGATGCTTTTAACCGGCGCGATGAAGAGATGATCCTTCAAATTACAGCCCTCCTGGCCTCGATTATTGAAAACCGGCATCTCTTTGACGAAACCACCCGCCTGCTGGCCGAGAGCGAAGCGCAAGTTACCGAACTGTCCACCCTCAACATTATCAGTGAGGGTTTGGTCGGTCAGTTGGACTTGCAAGGCATGATTGATTTGGTGGGTGATAAAATTCGTGAAATTGTTGATGAGGGAAATGTTGCGATAGCGCTCTATGATGCCGAACGTGATATCGTTGAAACCCCGTACTGGTTTGACCATGACCTGCGCGTACATTTTGAGCCTACTCCGTTGGGTCAGGGCCTTGTGTCCATCGTTATCACGTCGGGCCAACCTCTGAACCTTGACACCTTTCAGGAAATGCTCGACCACGGCGTTATTGTGCCGCCACATCGAAAGAAAGATATTACACCAGACCTAGAAGCATCTTGGTTGGGGGTTCCCATCCTGATTGGGAATAACGTTAAAGGGGCGATTTATATAAACAAATTCCAAAATAATGCTTTCTCCGAGGCAGATGTACGGCTACTGACCACTGTCGCCGCCAATATGGGGGTGGCTATCGAAAACGCTCGCCTCTTTGAACGCATCCAACAAACTAACCAAGAACTGTCGCAAACCCTGGAAAAGCTACGAACCACTCAAGGCCAACTGGTTGAAGCTGAAAAGATGGCCGCGCTGGGTGGGCTGGTGGCCGGGGTGGCTCACGAAATCAATACGCCGGTGGGGGTTGGGGTCACCGCTGCCTCGACCTTACAGGACAGAACCAGCGGCTTCAGCGAAATTTACAAAAGCGGCCAGATGAAACGCTCCGATTTGGATAAATATCTCAACATCGCCGAGCAAAGCAGCGCCATGATTTTGCGAAATCTCGAGCGAGCCGCCGAACTGATCCAAAGCTTCAAGCAGGTGGCCGTTGACCAATCCAGCGAGGAGCGACGCAGCTTTCTGGTCAAAGCCTACCTGGAAGAGATTTTATTAAGTCTGCGTCCCAAGCTCAAAAAGACCCAACTCACCATCGAAGTCAACGGCGATGATAGCCTGACTCTGGACAGCTATCCCGGCGCATTCTCGCAGATAGTGACCAATTTGGTGATGAACTCGCTACTTCATGCTTACGGGCCGGATGACCAGGGTAAATTGACGTTTGACCTTGGACAACGTGACGGCCATTTAATCTTTGAGTATAATGACGACGGCAAAGGCATTCCTCAAGAGAATTTGAGCAAAATCTTTGAGCCTTTCTTCACTACCAAGCGCACTCAAGGCGGCAGCGGCTTGGGGCTGCATATTATCTACAACCTCGTTACGCAAAGGCTGGGCGGCGCTATTCATTGCGAAAGTGAAGTGGGTAGCGGCACGAAGTTTGTTATTGAGGTGCCGATTTCGTAGAATTTTGTTATACAATTGCCAATTTCAAGAAATTAACCCAAGGAGAACTCAACTATGCCACCTGATAATGATGATTTACTTTTCGCCGACGAGGATGACGAAATACTCTTCAGCGATGACGAAGAGGAGGATTTGCTCTTTGCCGACGAAGATGATGATGTTACCGAAACGGAGAAGCAGAGCAGTTGGAAGGTTATGCTCGTGGACGATGAGCTTGAGATTCACAACATTACCCGGCTGTCTCTGGAGGATTTTGAATTCGAGGACAAGCCTTTAACCTTCATCAGCGCCTACTCCGGTCAGGAAGCCCGCGAATTGATTCGGACTCACCCCGATACCGCTCTCATTTTGCTCGATGTGGTCATGGAATCAGATAACGCCGGTCTAGAAGTGGTTAAATATATCCGCGAAGAACTGGGCAACCATTTTGTACGGATTGTCCTGCGTACCGGCCAGCCCGGTCAGGCACCGGAACAAAAAGTAATCGTCAACTATGATATCAATGATTACAAGGCCAAAACAGAGCTAACCACCCAAAAGCTCTTCACCACTGTCATCACAGCTCTGCGAGCCTACCGCCATCTGACCACCATCGAGCGCCTGACCACCGAGAAAGTACGGTTGGAGACAGAGTTAGCCATCGCCCGCCAACTGCAACAGATGCTCTTGCCCACCGAGGAGGAACTCCGGCAAATTAAGGAGTTGGATATTGCTGGTTTCATCGAACCGGCCCCTCAGGTCAGCGGTGACTACTATGATGTGTTAGAACACAATGGACAAATCAAAATTGGTATCGGCGATGTGCCGGGTCAGGGTTTGGAAAGCGGTGTGGTGATGTTAATGGCCCGGATGGGGGTTCGCACCCTCTTGACTAGCGACGAAACCGACCCGGCTCGTTTCTTGAGTATTCTCAGCCAGACCGTTTATGCCAATGTAAAACGAATGCAGACGGATAAAAATCTGAATCTGGCCTTGCTGGATTATAAATCTGGCAAACTGATGTTAAGCGGGCAAATTCAGCAGTTAATTGTGGTACGCAAGGACGGGCAGGTGGAATTGCATACCGCCCCAAACTCAAGCACCCAACCTGATTTGACTGATAATTTGGCAAATTTCGCGGTGGAGGCATCGGTGCAACTGCAACCAGGCGATGGGGTTGTTCTCTACACGCAAGGTATTATCAATGCCGAGAGTACAGAGGGAGAATTATACGGGCTGGAGCGATTATGTGGGCTAGTTAGCCGTTACTGGGAGCAGCCCGCCGAGGCTATTAAACAAGTCGTCGTCGAGGATGTACACGCACATATCGACCCACAAAAAATGCACAATGACTTGACGCTTATCGTGGTCAAACAAAAATGATGACTCCGTAGGACCAAGTTCTTACCATTTATATTATCAAAAGCATTGCACAAGAGACAAGGCTTATATATACTGGTAAAGTGATTGGATTTTTGGTCTGGTGATGAACTAGAAGCGCCATTCAATCCATTAATTATTTTAGGAGCGCAAATCATGAACTATCTACCAATCAACCAACTACCCATGACCGGAAGGAAAGACGCAACTGGAGAAGTATCCGAAATTTTTAACGACATCCGGCACACGATGGATATCCCATTTATCCCAAATATATTCAAAACAGTGGCAGGTTCACCACAAGCTCTTATTGGCAGTTGGGGGCTGATGCAAAATGTATATCTACAGGGTACCCTGCCAATGACCCTTAAAGCTATGATTCTCTATTCTATCTCTACAGCCCATCAGTGTAAATATTGCAGTGCCGTCCATGAGGTTACTTGTCAAAATCTGGATGTTAGTGAAGAGATCCTGGAGGCTCTGGCCCAAGATCACGACAGATTAACACCCATACGAGTGCGAGAGATCGTCAAATTTGCCGTAAGGTGCGCCGATGATCCAGTTAACTTAACCGAAGCAGATTACGAACACATACGCGAACAGGGTATTTCTAATGAGGAACTGATAGAGATTATCGCCTTGGCTGCCCTGGGTAATTACTTCGATACCCTGGCAGATGCCATGAAGATTGATATTGACTCTGTTTATGCAGAGGCTCTGAACAATAAGTAAGTCGTGTATTACGACTATCTACACCTTAAATTACAAATTCCATAGGAGAAAAAATTTATGAGATATCTACCCATCAGTAAAATACCCCTTGTCGAGGAAGAAGATGCTATCGGCGAAGTCGCCGAGACTTTTGATAAGTTCCGAAGCTTTATGGGCGTTCCCTCTGTCGGCGCGGCAAATATGGCCCTGGCCAACTCCCCAGTAGTACTAACGCTCACAGCAGATTTGTTTATACGTTTTTTGGAGCAGACTATCCTGCCCCACCCTTTACTTTTTATGATCCATTATACGATTTCTACGACAAAAAATTGTGTTTGTTGCAGCGCGGGCTTCGAGCGTGCCTGCCGGTCGGTTGGGATTGACGAGAAGATGCTTGAGGCGCTCATCAACAATCTGGATTCTGTCTCGCCGGAGCGGGTACGAGAGATTATCCAATTCACCGTAAAATGCGCCGTCGAACCGCTAAGCCTAACTGAGGCAGATTACGACAGGGTCCGAGACCAGGGGGTGAGTGAGCAGGAACTGGTCGAGCTTATCTTCTGGGCTGGCTACGCCATGCTCAATGATACGGTGGCAGACGCAGCCAAGTGGGATGACCAGGAGCGTCAGCAACTCATTGAAGATTAAGCAAACCAAAAGATAAAACCGACAATCAGACGTGCTAAACAATTCATCAACCTAAACAATGGAGGCAAAACTGGATGAGATATCTACCCATTAGTAAAATACCTCTCGTAGAGGAAGAAGAGGCCACCGGGGAGGTCGCCGAGACTTTTGATAAAATCCGAAGCTTTTTGGGTGTCCCCACGGTCAGCTCAGGAGATATGGTCAAGGCCAATTCTCCAGCAGTACTGGCCATTGTTACGGATTCGTTGATAAACTTTTTGCAGCAGACCATACTACCACCGCCTTTACTGTTTATGATCCATTACACCATCTCCGCCACGAGAGACTGTGCATTTTGCAGCGCGGCCTTCCAATCTGCCTGCCGGTCCGTTGGGATTGACGAAGAAATGCTGGATGCTTTAATCAGCGATTTGGATTCTGTAGCCCCAGAGCGGGTGCGAGAAATTATAAAATTTGCCGTAAAATGTGCTGTTGAGCCATTGAGCCTGACCGAGGCGGATTATGACAGGGTTCGAGATCATGGCGTCAGCGAGCAGGAACTGGTCGAGATTATCTTCTGGGCCGGTTATGCCATGCTCAATGACACGATATCTGACGCAGCCAAGCTTGATGACCCGGAACAACAGCAAGTAATCGAGGACTAAACAAATCATGGCAACAGTTGACAAAAAACAACCAAGGGCAGAACAAGAAGCCTGGCAAATCCAGATGGCTCGCTTTGCCCTGCTTTCGGAAGTAGTGCTGCTGATTGCCAGAACACCCGATTTAAACCGTTTGCTGACTCAGGTTATCAACAGAATCAAGTGGGTCATGGACTTCGAACGCTGTACCCTGGCCTTGATTAATAGTGATGAAGAGACCTACCACTTACAAACCTTACTAGAGACACGGCGTACTGCGTCAAAGGTAACGTTAGAGGCTGTTCCTTTAGGACAAGGTATACCGGGAGAGGTCATGCAACGTAAGCAGATGCGCTTAATCACCGATCTGGCCGCTCACCGTTCAAAGATACCCACTCTGGCCGACCCGGCCCTGGAAGATGGTTCGCTGAGTACTATTTTATCTTTACCCTTACAAGCCTATAACAAGATGCTGGGAGCGCTTACCTTTAGTACATCCAAGGATGCAGGTTTTAGTGATGGCGACATCAAGGTTGCCACCTCATTAGCCACCCATTTAGCCCTGGCGATTGATCGCTGGCAGCAGACTCAACAATTGCAACAGGCCAATCAAGAATTAGCCCGGCTGGCCTCCTTTCCAGAGCTAAACCCCGGTCCCATTGTCGAGGTAGATTTAGGTTATTGCCTTCACTATATCAATCCGGCTGCCAATCACCTATTTTCCAACCTGGAAGAGGTTGGCTCCGCCCACCCATTATTGGAAAACTTGCAAGAGGCCATGATTATCTTCCAAGATAATGATGAACGCGAATCCCTTACTGATGAGGTAAAAATTGGCGATGTATGGTATCAACGAGTATTGCACTTTGTTGAGCAAAGCGAACGCATCCGCATATATGTTCTTGACATCACCGAACGCAAACGGGCCGAAGAAGCCATTAAACAACAAAATGAGTATCTCGGCGCGTTACACGAAACCGCTTTGGGCTTGATTACCCGCTTGGATTTGAACGATTTATTCGAGGCCCTCGTTACCCGGGCTGGACAACTTTTAGGGACAGAACATGGCTATATTTATCTTGTCGAACCCTCCAGCGATGGTCAACAGGAGGAACTTGAACGAAAAGTGGGTATCGGTGTATTTAGCGGCTTAATGGCGCAGCGTTTGCAACCGGGCGAAGGTCTGGCCGGAAAGGTCTGGCAATCCGGGCAACCTATGGTCATTGACGATTATGACACCTGGCCAGAACGCTCGCCAAATTTTCCCCATAATCTGATCCGGGCGGTGATGGGTGTCCCCTTGCGGTCCGGGGCGGATGTGATGGGGGTGATTGGGATTGCCCACAGCCACGACCTGGATCAAACATTTGCTAATGACGAAATGGAACTGTTGGAGCGCTTCGCCGAACTGGCCTCCATTGCCTTGGAGAATGCTCGCCTCTTCGAGCAAACACAACGCGCCAACCACGACCTCTCCCATGCCCTCAATGATCTCAAGGCCACGCAAAAACAACTGGTCGAGTCTGAAAAAATGGCGGCTCTGGGTGGCCTGGTGGCCGGGGTGGCCCACGAAATCAATACGCCAGTGGGCGTTGGAGTCACAGCGGCCTCGCTGCTTGAGGATAAAACTGTCGCCTTCTTCAAAACATATCAAGACGGCCAGATGAAACGTTCCGATTTGGAAAAATATCTCGATACGGCACAGCAAAGCAGTAGCATGATTCTAAAAAATCTTAATCGAGCCGCCGAGTTGATTCAAAGCTTCAAACAGGTGGCCGTTGACCAATCTAGCGAAGAGCATCGTAAGTTTTCAGTCAAAGCCTATCTGGAAGAGATTCTGCTTAGCTTGCATCCCCAACTAAAAAAGAGCCAACACACCATCGAAATCAACGGCGATGACGATATCACGCTGGACAGTTACCCCGGCGTTTTTTCTCAGATTGTGACCAATCTAGTCATGAATTCGCTCGTCCACGCCTACGAGCCGGATGACCAGGGACAGCTCACATTCGATCTAAAACAGACTGGTAATCGCTTGATTTTTGCCTATAATGACGACGGCAAAGGTATCCCCCCAGAAAACTTGAGTAAAATCTTTGACCCCTTTTTCACCACCAAGCGCACCCAGGGGGGCAGCGGTTTGGGTTTGCATATTATCTACAACCTTGTGACGCAGAGGCTGGGTGGCACTATTCGCTGCGAGAGTGAGGTGGGAAATGGGACAAAGTTTATTATCGAAGTACCAATTTCATAACCAGATATCAGAAGAGATAAAATAGCATGGGCACAAAAGCAGGCATCGGCATGAGCCACCACCGTAATCCGCGGGTGGCCGGACGAGAAGCCGCCGAAAAGGCTCTCGGACAGGCAGGCATTGAAAAGCCCGACTTTGTCTTTATGTTCGCTACCGTCGGATACAACCAGCCAGCCCTGGTTAAAGCCGTACACGAGGCGACAGGCGGCGTGCCGCTGTGTGGCTGCTCCGGCGAGGGGACCATTGCCGGGTATGAGGCGGCCGAGTCGCCTTTTTCTGTGACCGTGATGACCATCAGTTCCGATGAATTTCATTTTAGCAAGGGGGTTACAACCGGCCTGCAAGCAGACCCAAATGGTGTGGGCCGCACGATAGCTGAGGTTGTTCAGCCTGAACTGAGTTCGGATACGGTGGGTCTGTTTGTCTTCCCGGATGGGATAACAGTCAACTTTGATCGCTTTGTGAACGGTCTGGAAGAGAGCCTCCACCCGGATCGTTTCCTGCCTTTATGGGGCGGCACCTCCGCTGAGAATTTTCAGTGGGAGAAGACCTACCAGTATTACAACGACCAAGTTATCTCCGATGGGGTGGCCTGGGCGCTGCTTTCCGGTCAAGTTCAGGTGGCCTGGGCCGTCAATCACGGCTGCACCCCGATTGGTGTCGAGCGCAAGATTACTCGGGCCGAGGGGAATATCATCTATGAAATTGATGGTAAACCTGCTCTGGAAGTTCTCAAGGAGTATGTACCCCCAGAGGAGATGGACGACCTGATAAAAGTGGTGCTCGCTTTTTCTCTGGGCTTTAAGGCTCCGGGGTATATGCAAGACCATAACGAATATACCATCCGAGCTATGGTTGGGGGGAAGGATGATCAGGCAGGCTCTGTCACCATTCCGACTGAGGTAACTGAAGGGACGAGTGTTTGGATAACCCGGCGAGACCATGAATTGATTAGCCAAGGTGTAGATCGTATTGCCGAAGAGATCAAGGGTCAACTCGGCGATAATCCGGCCAAGCTGGTTTTTCACTTCGACTGCGCCGGACGAGGGAAGATGATGTTGCGTGACCCACAAAAGCTGGGTCTCTTAAAGACCCTGCGCCAAAAAGTCGGCCCCGATGTTCCCTGGCTGGGCTTTTACAGCTATGCCGAAATCGGCCCGATGAAAGAACACAATTGCCTCCATAACTATACGGCGGTTGTTACGGCCATTTACTAAGAGGAATATTGGGTAGGTTGGGTTGAGCCAAAATCCAGGTGATTATAGCCCTAAACGTTGGGTTTCACGTGCCTGATTTAGGCTTCCTATCGGACGAAACCCAACAAGTTTCTGGCGACACGGGCTCCTTGCACCCGTTCAACCCAACCTACAATGATTTATCGAACTAACGAGAGATTAGAGATAATGGTAGAATTAAGCGCCCAAGATAAGCAAACTAATGACCGGATAGCACAACTGGAAGAAGAGAACCAACGTTTGGCCGAGCAAGTCAAACGTCTGGTTCCAACCGAACACGACCTGTATGTGGCGCAACGGTAACTCGACGATCAGGTTCGTCTTTACAGCCAGCTCTACGAAGTCGGCAAGCAGTTCAATGCCACCTTTGAACGCGCCGAAATTCTGCAAATTGCCATCCAATTCGTTCTATACGAACTCAATTTCGAGCGATGTCTGATCTTTTTGCGGCCTGCCGAAGAGAACGTCTTTCGGGTTGAGGCGATGGACGGCTACTACGAGGAAGATGAAAGCCAGGCGGTCGCAGCCTTGAGCGTATCTACCGAAGAGGCGGCTCTCTCCCCCTTATTGGCCGGGGAGCAACAAGTAACCTGTCTCGAGGCCTGCACCCATGACCCATTGCTGGTGCTGGGTCGCAGCTTTGGGCTGGACGAATATGTCATTTTGCCGCTGAGTGGCGAAGCCAAACAACCACTGGGGTTATTGGTGGCCGGGAACACGGCGGAAATGGTGCAATACCAAACTCGAATCGAGGCGGATAGTGAATCGATGGTGGGGCTGGCTAATTTGGCCAGCCAGGCTTCCACGGCTATTAATAATGCCAACTTCTACCAAGCGGTGCGGGACAGTGAGAAGAAATATCGCACCCTGTTTGAGGACTCCCGCGACGCCATCTTTATCAGCACCCCGGCGGGCGAACTGGTCGATGCTAACCAGGCCATGTTGGACCTGTTTGGCTATACCCAAGAGGAGATGTTCGAACTGAATTCCAGGGACCGCTATGCCAACCCCGATGACCGGGCTAAGTTCCAGCAAGAAATCGAGCAAAAAGGTTCGGTAAGAGACTTTGAGATCAGATATCAAAAGAAGGATGGCACTGAGATGGACTGCCTGCTCACGGCTACTGTCCGGCGAGCCGCTGACGGGACTATCCTCACTTACCAAGGTATCATTCGAGACATCACTGAACAGAAGAAGGCCCACAAGTTGTTAGAAGATTACAGCCGCACCCTGGAACAGGACGTAGCCGAGCGCACCCGGGAGCTATCGCAAGCCCTTGATGACCTCAAAGCTACCCAAAACCAACTGGTCGAAGCCGAAAAGATGGCCGCGCTAGGGGGATTGGTGGCCGGGGTGGCCCACGAAATC
>Ga0210124_1000631_pt1 | contig 17163 bp, 14 predicted proteins | sample Muzzi_PWC_D2_FD_185554 | JGI IMG/M metagenome (GOLD analysis project Ga0210124, IMG submission 185554) | Wetland microbial communities from San Francisco Bay, California, USA, that impact long-term carbon sequestration - Muzzi_PWC_D2 (SPAdes) | ecosystem: Environmental > Aquatic > Marine >... | reverse complement strand
GGCTGGAGGTGTATTGGGGCTTATGTTAGGGGTAGCGCAATGGTTTATCCTCCGTCGTCTGGTTAAGTCTGCCGGTTGGTGGGTATTCGGAAGTATCATAGGCTGGGCATTGGGGGCGAGCGGGATATTTGGTATTACCGTGGTTGGAGCTGTGGCAGGAGCGGTAACAGGCTTTGCTCTAGATTTTATGTTGCGATATCCTCGCGCTGAATTGCCGGATTCCTAACTCGAAGGAGTCACCTGCTTTTGCTCTGAGCCGGTTTGCAACCGGTGCCGTGGGTTAGAGCCGAAGGCCGCCTGTGGGCAAACCCACTCCGAGCGAAAAAGAATAATTCGAAAGGATATATACAGTGAAATTCAATCAATTTCCCGATGGCTTTCTGTGGGGTGTGGCCACATCAGCCTATCAAATTGAAGGGGCGTGGAACGAGGACGGCAAAGGCGAGAGTATTTGGGATCGCTTCGTTCACCGTCCATACAATGTTCTCAACGGCGACACTGGCGACGTGGCTTGCGACCACTATCATCGGATGCCCGAAGATGTAACGATGATGAAGGAATTGGGGTTACAAGCTTATCGTTTTTCTATTTCATGGCCGCGAGTTCTGCCTGAGGGGCGTGGCGCTGTCAATGAGAAAGGACTAGATTTTTATGACCGGCTGGTTGATAATCTGCTGGCGGCCGGTATTCTACCCAATGTTACCCTCAATCACTGGGATTATCCTCAAGCACTGATGGAAGCTGGGGGCTGGCCCAAGCGTGACAGTGTAGATTGGTTTGTGGACTATGCCCGTCTTATATTTGATAGGCTTGGCGACCGGGTGAAGATGTGGGCCACCCACAACGAACCCTGGGTGGTTGCCTTCTTAGGGTACGCGACAGGTGTGCATGCGCCAGGAATCTGCGATTATTCTCGGGCATACCAGGCGGCTCATCATTTGTTGCTTGCCCACGGCAAAACGGTGCAACTATTTCGCCAGGGAGGCTATCAAGGCCAAATTGGGATTGTCTTGAATCTGCATGGCTTTGAGCCTGCCAGCGATAGCGAAGCAGACCGGGCCACCTGCCAACGCGCTTATGAGGAAAATGTCGCTCTGTTTATGGAACCTCTTTTTAAGGGACGCTATCCCGAATATCTGTTTGACTGGATTGGTTCTCACCAACCCCAGGTACAGGCCGGAGATTTAGATATTATCAGCCACCCCATAGATTTTTTGGGGATTAATCATTATATGTCTCACCCGGTTTCTCACGATATATCCGGTTCGCTGCTCAAGGCTCGTTTGGGCTTCGTTTTTGCCCCGGGCTGGGGAGAAACTGAGATGGGCTGGGGGATTAATCCGCCTGGCTTGAGAGGCGTTTTGCTTGATGTAAAAGAGAAGTACGGTAATCCCAAAATGTACATCACCGAAAACGGGTGTGCCCTAAATGATATCCCCGATGAGACAGGCTTTGTGGCGGATTGGGGGCGGGTCAATTATTTACGCGCCCATCTGTCTGCGGCGTATGAGGCTATTGATGCCGGGGCTAATCTGCAAGGGTATTTTGCCTGGAGCCTGATGGATAATTTTGAATGGGCTATGGGTTACATGCCACGTTTTGGCATGGTTCGGGTTGATTATGAAACAGGGCAACGTACTCCCAAACAAAGCGCGCTGTGGTATCATGAAGTTATCAATCGAAATGGAGTCCATGTATGACCGGGGCAACCTATCTTTGGTGGCAAAAAGGCATTATCTATCAAATCTACCCGCGCTCTTATCAGGATAGCAATGGCGATGGCATCGGTGATTTGCCGGGTATTATCCAACGGCTGGATTACATCAAGAGCCTAAATGTAGATGCCATCTGGCTCTCGCCGATTTATCCCTCTCCCATGCATGATTTTGGCTATGATGTGTCGGACTACACCGATATCCATCCGATGTTCGGTACGATGGCCGACCTCGACCGGCTTCTGAATGAAGTACACCAGCGAGGCATGAAGCTCATTCTTGATTTGGTGCCTAACCACACCTCCGACGAGCATCCCTGGTTTATCGAAAGTCGCAGTAGCCGTGATAACCCCAAGCGTGATTGGTATATCTGGCATGACCCTGCACCTGATGGCGGCCCGCCCAATAACTGGTTGAGTTTATTCGGTGGCCCGGCCTGGACTTTCGATGAGACCACCGGGCAATATTATATGCATCAGTTTGTGACACAGCAACCGGAACTCAATTACCGGCATCCAGAAGTCCTCCCTGCTATCCAGAATGTCATGCGTTTTTGGCTAGATAAGGGCGTTGATGGCTTTCGGGTTGATGTCTTGCCCTTTTTGTGGAAGGATGAGCAATTTCGAGATAACCCCAAAAACCCAAATTGGGATGGACGCCTGCCTTTTCTTGAATTTCTGCCGATATATACGATAAATGTTCCTGGTATACATGACATCGTCCGGCAAATGCGAGTTGTATTGGATGAATATGATGACCGGATGATGGTCGGCGAGGCTTATTTACCCATACCTGAACTGGTGAAATATTATGGACAACAACTTGATGAGTGTCATCTGCCGTTCAATTTCCATCTCATTGAGACGGCGAAGGTTACCCCCCGTCCCTGGAATGCGCAGAGTATCCGTCAGGTTGTTGAGGCCTATGAAGCGGCCTTGCCAGAGGGTGGCTGGCCTAACTGGGTTTTGGGTAATCACGACCAACATCGGGTTGCTACCCGTATTGGCCCGGAACAGGCTCGTATAGCAAATATGCTCTTGTTAACCCTACGGGGAACATCAACCGTTTATTACGGGGAAGAGATTGGCATGGAAGATGTGCCCATCCCTCCTGAAAAGGTACAGGACCCTCCGGCTATCAACCAGCCCGAGATTGCCCATATTGTGGGCCGCGACCCGGAACGCACCCCGATGCAGTGGGATGATAGCCCTAACGCGGATTTCGCCGATGCCGGGGTTGAAACCTGGCTGCCTGTAGCCGATGATTACACCGAACGCAACGTGGCTAATCAAACAAATGACCCCACCTCAATGTTAAATCTCTTTTGCGATTTGACTGCTCTCCGGCGTGTCGAGCCAGCCCTTAGTGTGGGAGATTATGCCTTGGTGGAGGCAGGGGCAAAAGATATCTTCGCCTACTTGCGAACCGGGCCAAACGCAACTCGCTTTTTGATTGTGCTGAATTTTGGGGGCGATGACCATACCCTTGATATAAGTCACGTAGGTGGCAAGGCCGATATTGTCGTTGCGACGGATATGGTTCGGAGCGGTTCGGTTGATTTGTCAGCATTGTCGCTTGGTCCGAATGAAGGGTTGGTTTTGCGATTATAGTAATAATGAGGAGCGGAGCATCCTCAGATGCGGATGCGGATTTGGTAGGTGTCGTTCGCATCTAAGGATGCGTGCTTACTCCTCATTTTGATAGCTGGAAAATCTGCAAATATTTATAGAAGGTGTAAAAATGATCGAAAAAGATGGTCTGCTCTGGTATAAAAACGCTATCTTCTACGAACTCCATATTCGCTCTTTTTGCGATAGTAACGGCGATGGCAAAGGCGATTTACCCGGCCTGACCTCCAAATTGGATTATCTCAAGGAGTTGGGGGTTGACTGTATCTGGCTCTTACCCATGTTTCCCTCCCCCCTCAAGGACGATGGCTACGATATTGCCGACTATGATAACATCCATCTCGATTATGGCACGGTGGAAGACTTCAAAGAATTGGTGGACCAGGCCCATGCCCGCGATATGCGGGTTATCACCGATTTGGTGCTTAACCACACCTCAGATGAGCATCTCTGGTTTGTTGAGGCCCGTAAGTCCAAAAGCAATCCTTATCGGGACTATTACGTTTGGAGCGATACCGACCAAAAATATGCCGAGACCCGTGTCATTTTCCTTGATACGGAGTCATCCAACTGGGCGTATGACGAAACCACCGGTCAGTATTACTGGCATCGTTTTTATGCCAGCCAGCCGGACCTCAATTATGATAATCCCATATTGGCCGATAAGATGATTGATATTGTTAGACAGTGGTTGGCTATAGGTATCGATGGTTTTCGGGCCGATGCTGTGCCCTATCTTTACGAGCGAGAGGGGACCAATTGCGAGAATTTGCCGGAGACCCACGCTTACCTCAAGCGGGTTCGAGCTATGATGGATGCGGAATATCCAGGCACGATCCTCTTAGGTGAGGCTAACCAGTGGCCCTGGGATTTGCGACCCTACTTTGGCGGCGACCCGGATGACCCCACCGTTCCCGGCGATGAGTTCCATATGGCTTTTCATTTCCCGGTGATGCCTCGTATCTTCAAGGCTCTAAAGCTAGGAGATAATACGGACATTCTCGACATTATGGACAAAACGCCATCAATCCCGGACAATAGCCAATGGTGTGTCTTTTTACGCAACCACGATGAATTGACCCTGGAGATGGTGACGGAAGAAGACCGGCAACTCATGTGGGAACTATACGCGCCGGAGGAGCGAATGCGCCTTAACCAGGGTATTCGACGCCGTTTAACCCCTCTGTTAGATAATGACCGCCGCAAGCTTGAAGTTGCCAATGCTATTTTGTTTAGCCTACCTGGCACGCCCATTGTTTATTATGGCGATGAAATCGGGATGGGGGACAACATCGAGCTCTTTGACCGCAACGGTGTTCGCACCCCCATGCAATGGACCGCCGAACCCGGGACGGGCTTCTCTCAAGCTGACCCTGGCGATTTTTGGGCTCCCGTCATAGATGATGATACCTATGGATATCAAAAAGTTAACGTCGATGCCCAGATGAATGACCCAAACTCTCTCTTCCATAGGATGAGACATTTCATTGCCACGCGCAAAGCCCATCCCGTTCTTGGTTGGGGCAGTTGTGAGTTTTTGCGCGTAGACAATAAGGCTATTTTAGCTTACCTCCGCCAGACTAATGAGGCGCAGATGTTAATTGTCTGCAATCTGTCAGACCAACCCCAAAACGTCACCCTCTCATTACCTGATTTTGTGGGGACTACTCCACACGATGTTTTGACAGATACAACCACTACTGCTATTGTCGATGATGACTACTCGTTATCGTTATCCCCTTACCAATACTATTGGCTAACTTTCTAATTACAATAAGGCATGTATATGACATTTTCATCACCTTTTGATGAGCGTCGCCTGCTGGTGGCCGACCTGAACGGAACCTTGATTGGAGGAACTGACAAAAGCCTCAAACAATTTCAGCAAATTCTCCAAGATGTACGCGAGACAACTATTGTAGTGTACGTTTCAGGGCAAACCCCGGCCGGACAGCTCAAAGAAATCGAAGATAATCAGTTGTTGCTACCCGACTACATCATCTCTGCCGTAGGGACTGAAATTCATCGTTTGCCCGGAGAGCATCCGCTTGATGAGTGGTATCGATATGTGCAGACCGGGTTTGTTCGAGAGGAAATTGTTGCATTTTTGAGCGAGTATTATCCCTCCCTGGAGTTGCAGCCAATTGAAAACCAAACCCCCCTAAAGATCAGCTATTTTTTGGAAAAAGCGACTCCCGAAAACCTGGAAACACTGCGACGCGATCTAGTAGAGGCCGAGCTATTTGTAAAGCTTATTTACTCTTCTGATATCTACCTGGATATTATTCCGGAACGCGCCGGAATCGGAACGGCTGTCAAGTTTTTAGTTGACTCGCTCGTGTTGCCTCCCAGCCAGGTATTTGTGGCGGGTGATAGCGGCAATGACATTGACCTGTTCCAGTATGGCTTTCGGGGGATTGTGGTGGGCAATGCGACGGAGGAACTAAAAAAAGCGGTTGAATTACGGGCCTATTTTAGCCACAGCAGATACGCAGAAGGGCTGATTGAAGGACTTAAGCACTATAAATTTTTTTCTCCATCTTCAATTTCTTCCCGACGCCACATAGCTCGTGAGGCTTTGGACCGTGCCGTTGACTCCCTACGACGGAATATCACCCCGATGGGTTTTTCCGCCGCCGGTCTGGTAGATAATCCTCTTACCAATGAAGACTCGAATTACTTTGCCGTTTGGAGCCGAGACGGTATCAAAACAGGGTTATGGAGTTTGTGTCTTAACGACCCTGATATCACAGAGTGCTTTCGCCGGACATTGGAGTTGATGGCCGAAAAGCAGACAGAGGCGGGACAAATTCCGGCCAATGTGCAGATTAAAACGGGTAAGCCTGATTATAGTGGTATTGGTGATATCGCCTCAATCGATTCGGTGTTGTGGTTTGTCATTGGCGGGTGTCGCTATGCCGCTTATACAGGCGATAGGGCTTTTCTAGAGCGCATGTTTCCTCATTTGAGTCGGGCGATGCAATGGCTAAAAGCCCACGACTCTAATAACTGTGGTCTCATTGAGATTCCAGAATCCTCGGATTGGATGGATCTGTTTCCGCGCTCCTATAATGTGCTTTATGATGAGGTGCTATGGTATCTGGCTTGTCGCGATTTTAGTGTTATTTTAGATGTGATGGAAAAGGATGCCCAAGGTTATGTTGATTTAACGGAAAGGGTGCGTAAAAAGATTCTGCGGCAATTTTGGCCCACGGCCAAGGGTCTTTCTGAGGCGAGAGAGTCCTTTTCAGAGACACAGTTTACGATTGGCGATGCTCAATACCTGTTGGCCCAAATTAGTCCCTTTGGCTTTTCCTGGCGCTGCGACGTTTATGCCAATGTGCTGGCTGGTTTGGCAGGCTTGTTAGACGACCATAAAATGGAGCAGCTATTCCAGTTTCTATGGGGAGTGGGTGTTAATTCTCCCTTTCCGGTAAAATGTCTTTACCCGCCGATTTTATCAGGGGCCAATGACTGGAAGGATTACTTTATTACTAATTTTTTGAACTTGCCAGAGCATTATCATAATGGGGGGATTTGGCCCTTTATTGGCGGCTTGTGGGTGCGCTTTTTAGCCCAGTGTGGGCGAATGGAACTAGCTCACCAAGAGCTTAACGCTTTGGCCGAAGCCTGTCAAGTTGGGATTTATGGTGAATGGGAGTTTAATGAGTGGCTGCATGGTCAAACAGGGCGACCGATGGGCAAAGCCCATCAAGCCTGGAGTTCCGCTAGTTATATTTCAGCTTATGAGGCTTTGCATCACAATCAAGTAACTGCCGATTTTGAACCTCTTACAAAAGATATGTTTGGGCCACAAACCACATGACCCAATGGCTCTTTGTTTCTGATGTGGACGACACGTTGCTCGGTGATGATGCGGCCCTGACCCATCTTGGTGAAGCCTTGCAAGCGGCTTCGGATAAACTGATTACCGTTTATAATTCAAGCCGGCCCTGTGTCAGTTTACGCCAAACGTTAGCTACTGTTCCCGATTTACCGCTTCCCAATTATCTTGTTGGGGCTATGGGGACCGAAATTCAGGTTGGGGTATCTGGTGAGAGCCTGCCTGATTACAACCAGCATCTCAGCCAGGGGTGGAATCGTGACCGAATTGCGGCTATAATGAATGATATGGGCTTTATCGCCCATATTCCAGAATATCAGACGCTCTTTAAGGCCAGTTATGATGCGCCGGAGGCGGCCTCATATAGCCAGGTATTAGACCGATTGCGGGCTGAAGGATTAAATGCGAAAGTCATTTACTCCGGAGGTAAGAATCTGGATATTATTCCTGAACCCGCTGGCAAAGGTTCTGTTATTGAGTATCTACGGCGGCAACTGCGAATTGATGCTGAGCAGGTTGTAGTTGCCGGTGACTCAGGCAATGATTTAGAGATGTTTGTGGTCCCTTACCGGGGGATTGTGGTGGCAAATGCTGCTCCTGAACTGAAACAGTTGCAAGGTGATCATATCTATCACGCCCAGTCGGCCTATGCGGCTGGTGTTCTCGAAGGATTGCGATTCTGGCAAGTGTTATAATGGGATGTTATGTTAGGAGGTCAGGCAAATGAACCAATCAAATTCTATTCTTATGCTTTCCATTCACGGCTATGTGGCTACCGAACCGGAGTTGGGTAAGCCTGATACCGGCGGTCAGGTGGTTTATGTCTTGGAGTTAGCCAAACGATTTAGCCGATTAGGTTATCGGGTTGATCTGGTCACACGCCGCTTTGAGAATCAACCTGAGTTTGATGAGGTCAATGAGAATTTTCAGGTGTGGCGTATTCCGTTTGGGGGTAAGAAGTTTATTCGTAAAGAAGAGATGCACGATCACCTGGGTGACTTTGTTACCAACTTTTTGGCGGCCTTACGAAATCGTGGCCAACAATATGGCGTGGTCTACTCTCATTATTGGGATGCCGGTTGGGCCGGTCAAAAAATTGCTGAAGAGTTGGAGATTCCCCACGTCCATACACCTCATTCGTTGGGCTGGTGGAAACAGCACAACATGGGGACCGACATCGATGAGCACCAGCAAGATTATCGCTTTGAGGAGCGTATTCAGACAGAGTTTCTTGTTTATCGAAACTGCGATCATATTATAGCAACGACCGAGCCGCAAACTGAACTGCTGCAACAACAATATGATGTTTTAGAACGACATATTACAGTGATTCCGCCAGGCATGGATGAAAATCGCTTCTTGCCGATACGCCAGGAAGATCAAGAAACCTTGCGGCATAAATTTGATCTTCGAGAGCATGATGTATTTGCTGTGGGACGTATGGCTGCTAACAAAGGGTATGACTTACTCATTGAGGCCATGCCAACGCTTATTGACCTTGTTCCTGATGCCCGTTTTATTGCTGCCATTGGCAGTGAAGACTCAAAACAGGATGAGGAAGGTGTGGCCGAATTGAAGGATTTGGCTGAGAGTTTGGGTATTGCCGATAAAATTGTCTGGGTCCCCTATATCCCGGATGAGGAATTACCCGACCATTATCGAGCAGCAGGTGTTTTCGCCCTTTCCTCACGCTACGAGCCGTTTGGTATGACCGCCATTGAGGCCATGGCTTGTGGTACACCGACAGTGATTACGGTGCATGGTGGGTTATTTGAGTTGATTGACTTTGGCCAGCAAGCTCTCTTTGCCGACCCTAATCGCCCGGTAGAGTATGGCACGATGCTGGCCTTGCCCATGCTCTACTCTAATTTGGCTCACGAATTGTCAGTGGAAGGCTCTCGCTTCGCCCGACGTAACTTCGGTTGGACAGGTATCGCCAAGCGCATTTTGGCGATTTTTGATCGGGTACAGACCGTTGGTTTTGAGTAATAAGTGTAAGCAATTCTTTTCACAGGAGTCATCATGACCCTGTGGGACACCACCAACCGCAGGTGAAAATGTGTAGGGCAGGTCTCAGACCTGTCCCCTACAAAAGCTTTTTTTAGGGGAGTGAACATATGCCACTATTCGGCGGCATTGAGGCGGGTGGTACCAAATTTGTCTGCGCCATTGGCACGGGACCGGGTGATCTGCGAGATGAAGTCCGATTTCCTACCACCAGCCCGGAAGAAACCATTGGTCAGGCTATTGCCTACTTCAAAGAGCAAGCCACAAAAGAACCGTTGGATGCCATTGGAATTGCTTCATTTGGCCCGGTGGACCCCAATCCCGACTCGCCGACCTTTGGCTATATCACCACAACCCCCAAGCCGGGTTGGCTGCATACGGATTTTGCCGGAACTGTTCGCCGGGCGCTGGGAGTGCCGGTTGGTTTTGACACCGATGTAAATGGGGCCGCGTTGGGTGAGTATCGCTGGGGAGCAGCGCAGGGGTTGGACAACTTCATCTACCTGACCATCGGCACCGGCGTGGGTGGCGGCGGGATGATGAATGGTCACTTGATGCACGGCCTCATCCATCCCGAGATGGGCCATATTCTCCTGCCACCTCACCCGGATGATCCCCACCCAGAGGGCTTTTGCCCTTTTCATGGCAACTGCCTGGAAGGGATGACGAACGGCCCCGCTTTAGAAAACCGCTGGGGACAACCCGCCGAGACTCTGTCCCCCGACCATCCGGCCTGGGAAATAGAAGCTCACTATCTGGCTTTAGGTCTGGTCAATTTCATTTGCACGTTATCCCCCAAGCGTATTATTATGGGCGGTGGGGTGATGGATCAAAGCCACCTCTTCCCGATGATTCGTCAGAAGGTTCAAACGTTGCTCAATGGCTATGTGCAATCCCCTATGATTTTAGAGCAGATTGATTCGTACATTGTGCCGCCGGGACTGGGCAGCAAAGCTGGCGTTTTAGGGGCTATTGCCCTGGCCCAACAAGCCATTTTAAACTAAAGGAGTCGTCTTCCATGCATGTTGCTTTCTTAAATCCCCAGGGCAACTTTGATGCCCAAGATAGCTACTGGACGGAGCATCCCGATTTTGGGGGACAACTGGTCTATGTTAAAGAGGTAGCCCTGGCCGTGGCGGCTCAAGGCCATCGAGTTGATATTATTACCCGCCAGATTATTGATGAGAACTGGCCCGAATTTGCCGCCCCCCTCAATGGCTACCCTGGTCATGAGAGAGTGCGTATTGTCCGTATTCCTTGTGGCCCTGAGAAATTCCTGGCAAAAGAGGATCTCTGGCCCTATTTGGGTACGGACTGGACCTCAGGAATTATCAGATTTTATGAGACTGAGGGCCGCCTGCCTGACTTTTTTACCACCCATTACGGGGATGGGGGACTGGTCGGTGCCATATTGAAGGAAAAAACCGGCGTTCCTTTTACTTTTACCGGACACTCGCTGGGAGCGCAAAAAATGGACAAGCTCCACGCTAGCCGGGATAATCTGGGCGAGATTGACCAGCGGTTTCGCTTCAAAGAGCGAATTATGGCCGAGCGGATGGCGATGAACCATGCGGCTCGGATTATCACCAGTACCCGGCAGGAACAGGTCGAGCAATACTCCCATCAAGCCTACCAGGGCGCAGTTGACCCCACCAGTGCTGATGTGGATCGCTTTGCCATCATTCCGCCCGGCGTTAACCGGCGAGTCTTCTCCCCAGAACCGGACGAAGTCGACTCACGGGTGGCAAAGCGGCTTGATGCTGCTCTGGTTCGTGACTTGCCCGAAGACCGCCGGACTTTACCCTGGGTACTCTGCTCCAGCCGTCTCGACCAGAAAAAGAACCATCTGGGTTTGGTCCACGCTTTTATTGAGAGCAGCCGCTTACAAGAACTGGCAAACTTGGCGATTGTGGTTCGGGGGTTAGATAATCCCTTGCAGCAACGAGACCAGCTCAAAGGCGAAGAGCGGGCTATCCTGGATGAGATTGCCGGCTTGTCGGACGAACATAACTTGTGGCGTACAATTACCTCGTTTCCGTTGAACAACCAGGCCGAACTGGCGGCGGCGTATCGGCTGGCCGCCAGCCGACATTCGGTTTTTGCCCTGACCGCCCATTACGAACCCTTTGGCCTGGCCCCTCTGGAGGCGATGAGTTGTGGCTTACCGGCGGTTGTCACCCGTAATGGTGGGCCGAGCGAGAGCCTATACGACTCGAATACTGAAACCAAATACGGCGTTTTGGTTGACCCGGCTGACCCGGCTGATATCGCTCGTGGTCTCGTGGAAGTTTTCTCGACAAAAGAGTCCTGGCAACATTATCATGAGGCTGGCATTGAGCGGGTGATCAGCCGTTACACCTGGGATCGAACCACCGAAGGGTATATGGCGGTCATCAACCAAGCCCTGGCCTCTCCCCCATCTGCGGGAACACTTTTGCCGATTCCAGCCTACTTTACCCAGCCCAACTCAGAAAATAAGTTTGAGCTGTCTGAGTTGGCGCAGCTTTATTTTGTGACAGGGTAGACTCATGACAACCATCGCGCCTGATATTGACCTTGTTGCTATCGGTGAAACCATCGTCGATTTCATCTCAACTGAGCCGGTGGAGGGCTTGCGCGAGGCCACGACCTTTCAACGCCACTTGGGCGGCTCTCCGGCCAATATTGCGGTTAATATTTCCAAATTGGGGGGAAAGGCGGCAGTTATTTCCAAAACGGGGATTGGGGCTTTCGGGCAATTTCTCAAGGCCGAGTTACGCTATCATGGCGTGAACACCGACTATATGATTATGGATCACCGGGTTCATACCAGCCTGATTTTTGTCTCGCAGACCAGCGGTACGCCGGACTTTGAGCCGTCTCGAAATGGGGATTACAAGCTGACCCCTGCCGAAGTGTCTGAAGAGGCCATTGCCAGAGCCAAGGTGGTTCATGCCTCCACCTGGCCCCTCTCTCGAAAGCCCAGCCGGGCGGCGGTTGAAAAGACTTTTAAGCTGGCCCATGAACAGGGTAAGGTTGTCTCGCTCGATCCAAATTATAGCCCGGTAGTGTGGCCTAACTACCAGGAGGCACAAAAAGTAATCCGGGATATGTATCGTTATGTGACCATCACTAAAGCCTCGCTGGATGACTGCCATCGCTTTTTTGGGCCGGGGGAAACACCGGAGACCTACATCGAAATGCTGCATGAGCTAGGGCCACAGATCGTCATCTTTACGATGGGTAAGGATGGCTCCATCATCTCCGAAGATGGTCATATTTTGGGCCGCTTACCGGCTCGACCCATCAAGGTGGTTGATGCTACCGGGGCGGGCGACTCTTTTTGGGCCGGATTCCTGGTTGCCATGCTGGACGGGCATGCGTTGGAGCGGTGTCTTCTCTTTGCCCGTGAGATTGTGGAGATGAAGCTGGCCATAGTTGGGCCGTTACCCGGAGCCATTGACCGCAGTCAAATTTATGCCCGTTTGCCGGAGCCATCAACGGCTTTCAAGGCGGCTTATTAGGCTTTGTTATTATGTTCCACAGTTATGACGACATTTCCCTTTTTGTGGCCTTTGTCGACATAGCGGTGAGCCTCGGCCATCTGCTCTAACGGGTAGCATCTATCAATGACCGATTTTAGCTTCCCTGCCTTAACAAGCTCTTTGAGAAAGAGTAGGTCTTTCGTCTTCTCGTTGGCTGGCCTCAAACCTGTGAACGAAATGATTGCCTTTTTGCTGCCAATCTTTGCAGTCCATAACATTTGAAGCATAATTGCCAGCGTAATGACAGTGGTAAGATAGCATCCGTTTTGTGTTAGCGCGCTTTTACAACGCGAAAATGAACTCTTGCCTACGGTATCAAAAATAATATCATAGGTCTGCCCGCTTTGGGTAAAATCCTCTTGAGTGTAATCAATCACCTTATCGGCTCCCAGAGATTTCACCAGTTCTACATTCGCGCTGCTGCATACCCCGGTCACTTCCGCCCCATAGTACTTGGCAAGCTGTACTGCAAAAGTGCCTATAGAACCAGAAGCGCCATTGATAAGGACTTTTTGTCCGCTCTGAATATTTCCGGTATCTCTGAGGAAAGGCAAAGCGGTTAAGACCCCATTACTGGCGGCGGCTTCCTCATAAGTCATATTGGCCGGTTTTATGGTCAGTGCCGCGTCTTGGGGCAAGCATACGTACTCGGCATGAGCGCCAAAACCGACAGCGGTAGAACCAAAAACCTGGTCGCCTTCCTTGAATTGGGTTACATCTTTGCCAACAGCTTCAACTTCCCCGGCGAACTCACCCCCCAGTATCGTATTTTTTGGTCTTAAGAGACCGGTGAAAGACCTGGCACTCAATTGGTCACCTTTTCGAAAAGTGCTGTCCACTGCCGTTACGGTTGAGGCATATACTCTTACCAGGACTTCATTGTCCTGGGGGGTAGGTTTTTCTACCTCTTTGAGTTCAAGAACATCCGGGGGTCCATATTTTGTATAGACAATTGCTTTCATCTGTATCCTTTCTCTGCAGTCCCTATCCCTGCGGGATGGGCTAAATCAGGTAGATTCACGAGCGCGTTCTTCCCACCGTTCGACATTGATACCTTTAATCAAGAGCCACAATGTAAATGCCAACTCTCCCGGAACCGACAGCACGATGACGACCGTCTTGAGGATGTCGTCGAACTGCGGCGCGAGGAGGTGACCGTAACTTTGTAGCAGGTAGCCAACCGCCCCGACGATCAGCAGGATGCCCAGAAGTCTCGGCCAGAAGCCCGACCGGTAGACCAGATAGCCGAGCAGCAGCAGGTGAAAGCCAAAGAGCAACCCCCAGATGATGATCACAAACGCGTTCACGTCCATAAACAACAGCACAAGTGCGTTCAACTGGTCGGGTTCGAAGGCGGCCAAGTAGCCCGCTCCACCCAACAACAGCAGGGCGGGGACGGCGGTAAACAGGTTGACGGCCTGCAAGATGGATTGCGCAAACCGGGCCAGCGCTGAGGCCAGGGAAAGCGGCCTGCTCACCGGCCTGAGCAGCACGTAGAGAATGGCGCTCACCACGATTTCAATCAAAACGATGAGCGTTTCGGCCACCATGCCGAGACGGAACATCGTTTCTGAGGCCATCAGGTTGTTGACCGTCGCGGTGGGGTCGCCGGGCACAACGACGCTGGTTCTGCCCATGAAGAAGGCGAAGGGACCGAGGAAAAAGATAGCCAGATATAGGCCCCCTACGATTCTGGCGTAAGTACGCGGCGATGTTTCGGTGGTACGGGTTGTCAATTCAATTCCTCCCAATAATATATTCGGCGACTGACATGCCTGTATATTACCACTCTACTGGGCAAATTGCCATTTGGTAAATCTTAGAGGGTATCGCTTTTAGCGTGACAATTTGGGACAGCCAAATGACCACAGTTGGGCCGAGCCGTTACCCGGCACCATTGACCACAGCCAAATTTATGTTCAATTGCCGGAGCCTGCAACGGCTTTTAAGGCGGTTTGAGGGGTGTGGCTCTCGCCTAACGCCTGAGTTTAGCCGCTTGCGGGCTGGCAAGGCTGGACATATTTACCAGAACCTTGCCAGCAAATCATGGTTGAAAATCGCGGTGATCACAAGCCGTCTAGAACAATTTGTTGAGCGGCTCGCAGGTTTCAAAAAAACCTTTCTGTCGTTTCGAAATTCATTTACCCGCTAAACATCTATGCTCCTTTTGAAAAATACATTCGCGTGAAAGCGTTGGTAAGCTGGGGAGGATGACCTCTTCAGCCTGATACACAGAAAAGGCGTTGATCCATCACGATGGCCGATACCCTTCAACAAAGACGGGCTGACCAGTGATTTTGCTTTCCAAGGCCATCAGGTACGTCTCGGCCACCGTGGCGGCACTGGGCCAAGGTTCCCCGTCCATTCCCATTTGAATTGCCCACTCGCGAACTGCTGGCGGGTGGACGACGACGATACGGCGCCCATCTTGCAGGTCGAGTGCGGCGCCTCGGACGAATCCCTCTAAGCCTCCATTAACCATTGCGATGACGGAGGCCTTGGGCCAAGGCTTGTAAAAGAATATTCCTCCTGTAAGGATGAAGACACCGCCTGGTCGCACCTTAGATAGTCCCTGGCGCACGAGATTTACCTGCCCCAGCAACTTGCTGTTGATGTCCAGATGGATGCCTTCGTCAGTTAATTCAGATATCGTACTATAGCTGACAGTTCCAGCCGCAGTGTAGATGATGGCATCAATCTCACCAATTGTTGTGTAGAATGCTCCGATAGAGGTGGGATCGGTGATATCCACGCTTGGTTGAGTATGACGGGAAACCTGAACGACTTCATGGCCTTTCTCATTTAACAGGGTCGCCACTGCTTTTCCAATCGTTCCAGTGGCGCCGATAATGACGACTTTCATTGTTTTCTCCTTTTTTGAGTGCCTTGAATTGATATTGCAATGATACAAGAATTAAGTTTGATGGACACAAAAAAGCCGCTGACTTGCTGTCAGCGGCTTCCTATGATTACCATGGTGTTGTCCCGGCAGCGAGTGAGCAATGCCCAACTCACTAGTAGATAATTCACGGTTATTATAGTCCACCCAAAAATTAAGTCAAGATTGAGAAAAGCTACACAAGATCTATGGTTGTCACAAGCTTGATCTCTCTAGCTCATCTGATTCAGAATAGTAACCTCGGTCACCTCGCCTGAAATGACGAGCCTCGCCTTAAGGCGCTGCCCACAGCAATGCAATGCCGATCAGCAACGGTGCGACATGATGCAGAACAGGGAAATAGAGGTCGCGTCGCGAAAACAATAGGAGTACAACTAACCCCGCGATGTTCCAAAGGATCGTACCCCAACCGATCCAGGCGGCAAGCAACCCCGCTTGGAGCAGGGCGTCCCCAATGGCTGCCTGGGCCAGGAATGCCACAATCACATAGACAACGATGAGACCGTAGACCTTCTCATATCCCAGAGTTAGATTGAGACTCTCAGCAACCACCAGCAGGACGCCCCCGAACAGGTAGGCTGTAGCGCCGATGTCGGCCAGGACAAACGCGTTGGTGCCCTGAAGGTAGCCTGCCAATAGCACGAAGCCAACCGCGGTGGGAACAACAGCGCTCATAACCAAACTGCGTTCCCACACGTAATGGGTGTGGCTTCGTGGTGCACCGCCCCGGTGTCCCTCCCGAATCCAAAACATCATCAAGCCGGGAAATACGGTAACGTCGCCCAGCAACAGCATTAACCCAGCCCCACGTGCGATGGTCCAAAAAGATAACCCTGTCATTTCTAGTTTTCTCCTTGATCTCCTGGTTTATCACTATCATATCTTAAGGGTGAGGGGTAAGTATGACTAAGGGTACCTCTTGCGCCAGCATTCGACAATCCGCTTCACTCCCCTCTAACTCTTGCCCCACCATCATCTTGGCTAGCTTGTGAAACGCCAGCGGATGGCGGCCCGCATAATCCTTTAACGCGCCTGTCGCTTCAGCCAGTGACAGGCGAGCCGCCCTGGCTGCCATTTGTCGTCGCCCACTGTAAAGAACCACCTCCGGCTCTTGCTGGATATTTTGAAACCAGTCCGCTTTCTCGCCCCACCCCGAGGCGATAATGTAGGTGTCCGTTGACGGATCGTGCCGAACCACCTCGACTACAGTATAACGAGGTAAGCCACTTTTTCGGCCAATATGTCTGAACATCAGAAACCGGCCACCGAGTAGCCATCCCAGATGGAGGCGATAGAGCCAAATGGGAAAGCGGAAGAAGAAGCGGGTTAAGCCGCTTGGTTTGGGTCCTCTTGTGGTTCCTGTTGTCAACTGCTTCTCCCGATCTTCATAGCTTATCCAACTATCCCATCAAAACCCATCACGCCGAACATTAACTCTGCCGCCTAACAATATTATTCAGCGGCAGTTATGGCATCATAATACCACTATTTAGAGCAAATTGCGAAATAATCTGAATGTTGGCTTAACTCAACTACTATATCTTAA
>Ga0210124_1000629_pt1 | contig 17179 bp, 10 predicted proteins | sample Muzzi_PWC_D2_FD_185554 | JGI IMG/M metagenome (GOLD analysis project Ga0210124, IMG submission 185554) | Wetland microbial communities from San Francisco Bay, California, USA, that impact long-term carbon sequestration - Muzzi_PWC_D2 (SPAdes) | ecosystem: Environmental > Aquatic > Marine >... | reverse complement strand
GGGGTCTTTGATGCCGCAGTTGGTGCCTAGCAAGCCTAAAGTCTCATACTCCACCGGCGAGACGACCTCATTTCCACTAGTATCAGCATAGATATTGCTGCACTGGATAACACAGCCGGGCATACAGGCGTGGCTGTGGTTGCCGCCCCGTTCAATATTCTGGGCCCGAATATAATCACCGCCCATCTTGAAGGTTTCTTCATCGGTGTTGATCTGTTGCCCCAGGCTGAAATTGTTAACCGGCAGCCCGCCAATGTGATTGGTGTAATCGGCCATAGTCATAGTGCCGATGGCGTTGTAAGCATTCATCACGGCATCATCATTGCGAAGCCGAGATGAATACTCTTTAATATCGCCCAATACCTTTTTGCGATCATGTAAATTAGGCATCTTGTTCAAATCAGCCACGATAGCCTTGACCTTTTTGCTACCCATCACCGCCCCAACCCCGCCACGCGCGGCTAACCGGGCCGGGCGACGTTCATTATCGCTAATGGCAATCCCCGACAACAAGCCTTGATACTCGCCAACCGGGCCACACAACGCCAGACTAACTTTTTTGCCATATTTTTCATGGAGCAGAGCCGCAGTCTCGAAATTGCCCTTTCCCATGTAGGCTTCGGCGCTATCAAAGCTTATTGAGCCATCTTTCTTAATGTGAACAATAACCCAATCATCTGAGGCCCCATAGAGGGTAAAACCGGCAATTTGAAGTTGCCCCAGAGCATATCCAAATGTTCCGCCGCCGTTAGCCTCTTTGATGCCACCGGTCATCGGACTTTTACAGCCAACACTGATACGGTTGGCATTGGAAAAATTAGTTCCGGCCAGCGGCCCAGCCGAAAAGATAAGCGGGTTATCGGGCGAGAGCGGGTCAACCGTCGCCACCCCTTTTTCGAGCAGGGTTTTGACAATAAAGTAACGCCCAGCTTTAACAATTTCCTCACCTTGAAGTTCTTCTTCTTCAATAGTTTGATTATTTAAATTAATATGTAAATACTTTCGCATGCATGTTCCTCCTAATCCTTAGCGAATATGGTCAGTTCTATTCCAAAAGATGTGCAACATCAATCGGCACCACCCATTATAGTTGTGTCTCAGCAAATCATCAAAAATAACCTTGAGGATTTACCGTTTCTAGTCGCCATCGTCCGATTTACAAGCTACTTCTCGAATCACCTCTGCTCCTGGCAGCGCATCATTAAATATATTTTGCTGCGTACCACATTTGGCGGTATAGGCGATAAATTTATATGTTCCAATGGCCTTAAAACTGCCACAATCCTTAGTGGTATTGTCGTACCATATAATAGCTTTTGATGTCGGGAGAACTAAAAAATAGTAGACTTAGCAATTGATGGGGCTACATTACTTTATATTTATCGTATTGCAAATATTTTGGGGTTTAAAAAGTTTTGCCCAGAGATTGGTGGGAACGGCCAACCTCTGGGCGAAAGAAGGAAGGAGATGCGCAAAGTTATTGCGATTTCTTGATGTATAGTATAACAGGAGACACTCAATTTTACATCAGCCAAGAGGCGACATTTTATGGTAAACTTGATGAGCCGCATTGCCTACGCTATTTTGCCTAGTCATCTGTTATTCCTCATATTCCCCTGCAAATGTCTATCTATTTACAGGTGGAGGTTAAAAAATCGCTTCCGATACTGCGAAATGCTAATTGTACGATGAATACGTACTTTCGCCTCTTTACCATTTTCGGCCATGAGGCGGTGAGTCTCTATAAAAGCCTCTTCTGGTATATACGAGCTGGTGTAATTTTCCTCTGCATAAATTTTCATCTCGGCGAGGGTATTCCAGTACGTATTGTATTTGAATGATCCTGCATATTCTTGGACAAACCATCCAGAACCGACAGCACTTTCGATTGCTTCATTAGCCGCGATATCATCGGCTATGCCTTCCACACAATCAATCCGGCGACCAGCAAATAACACCTGATCACCAACAACCACTTCTATCGGCGCATTTTCGGAAATTGGACGCAAGTCAATAACTTGTCCATTAGGAACAAGTACTCGCCAAACTTCTTTCAGAGCATGAACCATGCCCTCATGAGGTATTCATCACAACGACCAGGCTAGGATAACCAAATCAAACGACTCACGGGGAAAGGGCAGCGTCTCGGCATTCGCCAGAGAAAATGCCACAGTCGAGCGCAGGGCTGGCGGACACTCTTGAGAGGCAACGGTCAGCTGTTTGGGCTTGAGGTCAATGCCAACCACATATCTGGCGACCTCGGCATAACGCCAGGTCAAGCGCCCTTCGCCACAGCCAATTTCCAACACGTGTGCCTTGGCTAAATTAGCGGTGTCCTGAAGGTATTTGATTTCGGTTTGTTCTGGGTCATGTTCAGTGGGCATTTTGGATTCCCCTAAGATTTATGTAACCTCTTGTTTAATTATAGAGATTCTCACTACGAAGGGAAGTTCTACTGGGACCAACCTTTGGTACAACCTGATTTTAACGAACCGCGGTGATTTTCTCTGTTGTAAACGCATCCACAATCCGCTCATAATGATGTTCCATGAGATCCAAGTCGCCAATTTCTCTCTGAGAGAAATAGCCATAATCTGTAGTTTCGTCGCTAAGGCCCAGAGAGCCACCTACAGGTTTCGCTTCAAAATTAAAAGAAACGAGTTGATACCGATTGCCATCGGCATACTCGATGATACGGTGTGGGCTGGTGTAGACACCAATTAACTGCTTAACACTGACTCGCAGGCCGGTTTCTTCCCATACCTCACGAGAACAGGTTTCGGTAATGCTTTCACCCGGTTCCATCCGTCCCCCAGGTAAACACCATTGACCGTTATCAGTTCGGCGTGTCAGTAGAATTTTTTGCCGTGATGGATCAAAAATCACAGCCGACGAGCCAACCATCAGCATGCCAACCCTACCAATTCTGTCTCCGTTTATAATTTTTGCCATAAATTGATTTTCCTTGGATACTTGTGTTATGATTGATTCAATGAGTAGTAACTATACCCATATTGTGTTAAGGAGACAATTTCTTAATGGACCCAAGAGGCAGTAACCTGCCAGTTTGGATGATAACAAATGCCTGGCGCGAAATATTTGCCCGTATTTTTGAAAATATCGAGACACAATTTACTGTTTCACCAGAGTGGTTGGTGAATCCCAGCACCAATCGCCGTCTCAAACTGGATATGCTTTATCCAGAGATTGGGGTAGCGGTTCGCTTTGAGGGGTTACAAGGCAAACAACGCAAAAGACGTCTCAGCTTGGAAGAAGAAGCCCAAGAACGTACCCGCCGAGAAGCTCGAATAGCGGTATGCCAGGAACACGACATTCACCTAATTGTGGTTGATCTAGTAGAAGATAAACCTCACGTCAACTTTCAGCGAATTGATGAGGCGCTGAGCCGGGCCGGACAACATGCCAAAAGTGAAAACCTATTACAGAGAATAAAGGAAGCCCGTATTATTGCCTCCAAGTTGGCCCATAAAATCACAACTGAACGAGATTTGAAACTCTACGCCGAGTTGTGGGATGATCGCCAATATCAAATCTCCGAACCAGCCCCAACAACATCTCCGGCTACAATTTCAACAACCTCATATACCGAAGGGATGGAAGTCGAGCATACAATTTTTGGCCCAGGGGTAGTGCTTTCCACCGAATCCAGTAACGGCGATATATTAATCACCGTTGACTTCATAACGGCTGGTCAAAAGACATTGGCGGCCAGCCTGGTGAGTGACAAGCTGTTTCCACGTTAGAATTATTATTGACACCCCTGCCGGTCAGCATTATAATCCCAAGTGTTGAGTTGTACTTTACCGAATTCAATCCATCTACAAAGCCATGATGGACAACGCAGTGTCGGGCTTTTTCCCTATGATGTAAAGATAGATTTTTCAACACTGCCCCCCTTGAGGGGGTTTTTCATACCAATTGTTCGTTCAGGAAAAAATTATGTGGCATACATATTATAAACCTCATTCGCTCAATGAAGCCCTACAGCTTCTATCCGACCACCGAGAGGAAGCCCGGCTTATTGCCGGGGGTACCGACCTCATTGTAGAGATAGAACGGGGTATCCGGTCGCCAAAGGTTGTTATTGATATCTCTTGTATTCCCAATCTGGATAAAATCACCCAGGATGAGCAGAAAAATATCCATTTAGGGCCTCTGGTCACGCATAACCAGGTCGTTGGCTCCAGCCTTTGTTTTGATCGCGCTTTCCCCTTAGCCAAAGCCTGCTGGGAAATAGGCGCGCCCCAGATACGCAATCGGGGAACCGTTGCCGGTAATTTAGTAACGGCTTCACCGGCCAATGATACGATCACCCCTTTGTGGGTATTAGGCGCGTCTGTAACTTTGCAAAGTATCCGGGGAAGCCGGACTCTAGCCTTTGATGAGTTCTTTTTAGGGGTGCGTAATACAGCCATTGAAGCGGATGAAATGATTGTCGACATCTCTTTTTCGCCTCTGGCTGCCCATGAAGTCGGCACCTTTATGAAGCTGGGTTTGCGCCGAGCCCAGGCTATTTCCGTTGTTAATGCAGCCGTGGTACTGAGTATGTTCAGAGATACTGTTACGCAGGCCCGCATTGCCTTGGGGAGTGTGGCGCCCATTATCACCCGGGCCGAAAATGCCGAGCGATTTCTGGCGGGCAAAGTATTAACACACGATGTTGTCGCCCATGCCGGAAAGTTGGCGGCTCAAACCATCGCGCCGATAAGCGATGTGCGCGGTTCAGCCGAATACCGGCGTTATATGACAGAGATGCTAACCAAGCATGCCCTCGAATGTCTGGCTGAAGGCACGGAAGGCGATACCGTGCCGCCTCAACCGATTATGCTTTGGGGTAGCACCGATGGTCATTTTTTCACGCAGATTGAACAAACAACCGTTCATTCGAGAGCCAGCGATGAACCCATTGAGACCACTATTAACGGCGAAAGCCATACCATTCAAGGGGCCAATCAAAAAACGCTGCTACGAATGCTGCGGGAAAATGCCAACCTGACAGGAACCAAAGAAGGCTGCGCCGAGGGTGAATGTGGCGCTTGCACCGTAATAATGGATGGCATCGCTGTGATGAGTTGTATGGTTCCCGCACCTCGGGCGCATGGCAGCCAAATCGTAACAATAGAGGGGCTTGCGAATGGTGATACTTTGCATCCTGTGCAACAGGCATTCATAGATCAAGGGGCGGTTCAATGCGGCTACTGCACACCGGGCTTTATCATGAGCGGGACCTCACTCTTGGACGAGCGAAAACGTCCCACCCTCGACGAATTGAAACAAGCCATTACCGGTAATTTATGCCGCTGTACCGGCTACTATAAGATACTGCAAGCATTAGAAAAAGCCTCATCCCATCAATAAACAATTACCAATTATCAATTGTTCATTATTCATTGACATTTGATAATTGAAAAAGGCAACTTCTATGACAGACAATAACCAAGTCGTTGGAAAATCTATCAAACGTATTGATGCCCTGGGTAAAGTTACCGGCCAAACAATTTATCCCGGCGACCGTAACCAAGAGGGTGAACTTTGGCTCAAGGTTCTGTTTGCCCGACGGCCTCACGCTCGCATCCTGAGCATTGATACCAGCGAAGCCAAAGCTTTACCCGGCGTCATGGATGTGCTGACCGCCGCAGATGTGCCGATAAACCAATATGGGTTGCAAGTGCCAGACCAACCCGTCTTGTGTGGGCCAGGGTCGAGCAAAAAGGGCGGGGATATTGTTCGCTTTGTCGGCGACCAAGTAGCGGTAGTGATTGCCGAAAATGAAGAGATCGCGACCAAAGCCAGAGGCTTGATTAAGGTAGAATATGAGGATTTGACCATCGTAGAGGATGTTGAATTTGCCATGTCGGGGCGAGCGCCCCAACTTCATCCCGGTGTTCTCAACAATATCGCCGATTACAAGCGCATTCGAATGGGCGATACCGAGGCGACATGGGACCAATGCAATGTAATTATCGAAGGAATCTATCAAACTCCGTTTCAAGAGCACGCTTATCTACAACCCGAAGCAGGCACGGCCTATATTGATGAGGAAGGCCGGATTACGGTTCGCTGTGCTGGGCAGTGGACCTGGGAAGACCAGCAGCAAATCTCCCATGCTCTGGACCTACCACCGGAAAAAATCCGGGTAATTTATGATGCCATCGGCGGCGCATTTGGTGGCCGTGAGGATATGAGTGTTCAAATTATTTTAGCTCTAGCTATGATGCGTACTTACGAACGGTACGGCAACCAGCGCCCGATGAGGATTATCTGGACACGCGAGGAGTCGATTATTGGTCATTGCAAGCGTCACCCTATGATTATCTACTCAAAGTGGGGAGCTAAAAATGATGGGACTCTTCTGGCTGCCGATGTCAGAATCATCAGCGATGCCGGAGCCTATATGTACACCAGCAATAAGGTCTTGGGTAACGCCGTATTGACGTGTACCGGCCCTTATGAGTTTCCCCATGTTACAATTGATGGCTATGCAGTCTATACCAACAACATTGCTTGCGGAGCCTTCAGAGGGTTTGGCGGCCCCCAGGGTCATTTCGCCGCCGAGATGCAGATGAATAAGCTGGCCGAGAAATTGGGCAAAGACCCGGTTGAACTGCGGCTTAAGAATATTCTCGACGACGACAAATTGCATGTGGTCGGAACCACCATTCCCGGCGGCGTGAATATGGAAAAGGTAATCCGCGAGGTCGCCTGGAAATCAAACTGGAGCTATCCCGGCAAACGCGGCGAGAATAATCCCGATTTTCCAGAAGAATTACCCCGCTTTGTAAAAGGGAAGGCTTTTGCGGCTGGTTTTAAAAATATCGGTTTTAGCTTTGGCAATCAGGAAAATAGCTGGGCCGAGGTCGAATTACACGGCAAAGCCGAAATTAAAGAAGCTATTGTACGCATTGCGGGGGCTGATGTCGGCCAGGGGCATCACACGGTTATGGCCCAAATTGCCGCTGAATCGTTGGGTATCGAATTCGAAAAAGTCAAACTTGTGGTTTCTGACACCGCTGTTACCCAAAATTCTGGGAGCGCCAGCGCCTCACGGCTGACGATGATGGCCGGTAATGCCGTCAAGGAAGCGGCTGAGTTTGCTATGCGAAAATGGCGCAGAGAGGACCGCCCTGCCATAGCCGAGGCCACCTGGCTAGCCCCCAAAACAACCGATATCGATCCCCAAACCGGCTATGGCGTGCCTAACTTTGCCTATGGTTATGTAGCCCAAATGGCCGAAGTCACAGTCGATACCGAAACCGGCTTCATTACGGTAAATCGCGTGATATGTGCTGATGACGTGGGCAAGGCCATTAACCCCGACCAGGTTGTCGGTCAAATTGAAGGGGCCATTGTACAGGCTCACGGCTACACTATTTTAGAAGATTTCCGGGTAGAGAAAGGCCAGATACTCACCCCCCATTTTAGTACCTATCTTATCCCCGGTATTTACGACATCCCCAAGCGCGTCGACTCCATCATTGTCGAGGAACCCCATCCCGATGGTCCCTTCGGGGTGCGGGGCATGGCCGAGATGCCCTATTTGCCCTACGCCCCGGTGATTGCCTCTGCCGTCTTTGATGCTATCGGGATTTGGTTCGACGAATTCCCTCTCACTCCGGAGCGTGTCTTACGCGGGTTAGGTAAGGTGCGCAGCAGAATATAAGAACTGAGAGCGATTACCGCCAAAGTCCAGATTTCATAGCCGGGATTAGGAGACTTCGTCGTGAGTGCTCAGTCGAACGATTGGGGGATTTTTCATTAATTTTTATCCTCTTATCCCCAAATCCCGGCCACAAACTATCATTTAGGGCCTGATTCTTGTTTGACTCGTCCCATAGGTAGGGATACAATAATCATATGGCTTCACCATTTCCGGGGATGGACCCCTATCTTGAACATCCAGCGTTATGGCCGGATGTACATAATAGACTGATCACAGCGATTGCGGACGAACTAACCCCTCGGCTTGCACCACGCTACTATATTGGCCTGGAACGGCGCACCTACTTGCTCAAACCAGATGATATGGTTTTTATTGGACGGCCAGATATAGCCGTAGTCTCTCATGCCCCATCCCCGCAACCTGCGGCCATACCACTGGCCGAGGTTGGTGTGATGGAAGTAGAATTGCCTATGAATGATGAGGTGAGCGAAAATTTTCTGGCAATCCGGGAAGTTGGTACAGGCACGTTAGTTACCCTCCTGGAATTGCTCTCTCCGGCCAACAAGCTGCACGAGGATGGCCGCAACCAATACCAACAAAAGCGCACCCATGTCTTTCTCTCTCAAACCAATTTGGTAGAGGTCGATTTATTACGGGCCGGAGAGCCGATGCCGGTAGTCGGTGAACCGGTAGAGAGTGATTATCGTATTTTGGTTAGCCGGGGCTGGCAACGGCCTCGTGCCCAGCTTTACCCCTTCAATTTGCGGCAATCCATCCCCTTATTTCCTCTTCCACTATTACGTCAGGATGAGTCCCCCGAGGTAGATTTAGGCGCAATTCTCCACGCTTTATATGACCGTGCCCGTTTCGATTTGCGGCTCGATTATAGCCAACCACCGGTTCCACCCCTTTCCGATGAGGATATGGCCTGGGCGCAGCAACTCCTAGCTGAAAAAGAGTAAAGACATTATTTCGCTCTAAACCCACATGGTTCCTATTATGCCACCTGTGACCACCAACCATCGACCGCTGACCGCTAACGCTTCGCGTGCCGAATTCGGCTTGTTTTTACGGCTGTCGACCGTCTACCGTCAGCGGTCTGGTTGCTAAAAGGCAATTTCGACGGCTGATTTTGGGTCAAATTTCAAGAGCGGTCATTCGCAAGTGTCAGGATTAACACCAATCTAACATTTCTCTAGCGTAATTCTAACAATTGCTGTTTATACTGAACGTGTCCAAAGGGATAATGCTTGTTTTAAGTATCACCCTAATTTAGGATATTTTCAAAACAAGTTTCCTTGGCTGGTAATTGGTAACTGGTTATTGGCAACTACTAGAACTTTATCTACTAATTACCAATCTCCAATTACCAATTACGGACGAACCCTGATGCAGAAAGACGCATAGAGAAAGGAGATATCATACGATGTCAAAAATCATAGGAATTGACTTGGGAACTACTAATAGTGTCATCGCTGTTATGGAAGCCGGAGACCCGGTGGTTATCCCCAATGCCGAAGGGGGTCGAACTACGCCCAGCGTGGTGGCCTTTAACAAAAATAAGGAGCGCTTAGTCGGTCAAACGGCTAAACGCCAGGCAGTAACCAATGCTGATAATACCATCTACTCCACTAAACGTCTGATTGGCCGTGATTATGATGACACGGTTACCGAGCGAAAGATGCTGGCCTATCAAATAGAAAAGGGGCCAAGCAACGACGCCCGGATAAAAATTCCGGTCATGAACAAATCTTACACGCCCCAAGAAATCTCGGCGATGCTATTGCAAAAGCTCAAGACCGATGCCGAGGCCTATCTGGGCGAGACTGTGACCGAGGCGGTCATTACCGTTCCGGCTTATTTTAACGATAGCCAACGCCAAGCGACTAAAGATGCCGGTAAGATTGCCGGTCTGAATGTGCGACGTATTATCAACGAACCAACCGCCGCAGCTTTAGCTTACGGTCTGGACAAGAAAGAAGACGAAACGATTTTGGTCTTTGACCTGGGCGGTGGCACCTTCGATGTGAGCCTCTTAGAGGTTGGCGATGGTGTCATCGAGGTAAAATCCACCAGTGGCGATACCCATCTAGGTGGCGACGATTGGGATCAACGCATTGTCGATTGGATTGTGGATGAATTTAAGAAAGAGCAAGGAATCAACCTCAGTCAAGATAAGCAAGCCCTCCAGCGGTTGAAAGAAGCCGCGGAAAAGGCCAAAATCGAACTCTCAACGGTGATGGAGACAGAAATTAACCTGCCGTTCGTGACCGCCGATGCTTCTGGCCCCAAACACCTTCAATTGAAGCTGACCCGCAGCAAGTTTGAACAAATCACCGATGATTTGTTAAATCGGGTCAAGGCACCCTTCAATCAGGCCATCAAAGATGGCGGGATTTCGCCCAGCCAGATTGATGAGATTGTGCTGGTCGGTGGTTCAACCCGAATGCCGATGGTGCAGGAGTTGGTCAAGAAGCTGACCGGCGGTAAAGATCCCCACAAGGGGGTTAACCCGGACGAGGTTGTGGCCGTAGGCGCTGCCATTCAAGGTGGTGTTTTAGCCGGTGATGTTAAAGACGTTCTGTTGCTCGATGTGACCCCGTTAAGTTTGGGTGTCGAGACCCTCGGTGGGGTGATGACCAAGCTAATTGAGCGAAATACTACCATTCCCACCAAGAAGAGCGAGATTTTCAGCACGGCTGATGATAATCAGACAGCGGTGGATATCCACGTCTTGCAAGGTGAGCGAACCATGGCCAACGACAATATGACCTTGGGCAAGTTCCGCCTGGAAGGTATTCCACCCGCCCCGCGTGGTATTCCGCAGGTCGAGGTAACATTCGACATCGACGCCAACGGTATTCTGAACGTACATGCCCAGGACAAAGCTACCGGCAAGGAGCAAAAGATTGCCATCACAGCCAGTACAAATCTGAACCAGGCTGAAATTGACCAAATGGTGAAGGAATCGGAGAAGAATGCTGATGCCGACCGAGACCGAAAAGTGATGATTGAGGCTCGGAATATAGCTGACAATCTGGTCTATCAAACAGAGAAAACTCTAAATGAATTAGGTGACAAGGTTGAGGCCAGTTTGAAAGCAGACGTAGAGAACAAGGTTGCCGATGTCAAGAAGGCGCTGGAAGGTGATGACAAAGGGCAGATTGTCCACGCCAGTGAGGCCTTGCAGCAAGCCTTGAGCCAGTTGGGTCAGGCTGCCTATCAGCAGCAGCCAGAAGCTCAACCCACCAACGGTACCAGCGGTCATACCGATACCGCTAAGGATGATGAAAACGTCGTTGAGGGTGAATTCACTGAGGCGTAATCAAAACTCAGAAAATTCAGTTAGGAGTGCGGATTGCAATCCGCACTCCTCATTTTTATTACAACAGTCTAGAGGAGAAAACCATGGCAAAAGACAAAGTGAAAGAAACCAAGGCCAGCCCCATTGAATTTCGAGCGGAAATTCAACAGTTGCTTGACATTATCATCCACTCACTCTACTCCAATCAAGAAATTTTCCTGCGAGAGTTGCTCTCCAATGCCTCGGATGCGCTGAACCGCATTAAATTTGAGATGCTGACCAACCGAGATGTGCTGGATGAAGACGCCGAATTAGGTATCTGGCTGGAAATAGATCAAGATGCAAAAACCCTTACCATCCGCGATACGGGTATTGGCATGACTCAGGATGAAATTGTCGAGAGCCTGGGTACAATTGCTCACTCCGGGGCCAGAGAATTTCTACAAGCCATGCAAGAAGCTGGTAAAAAAGGCCAGGGTGTTGGTGACGATGTCATCGGTCAATTTGGGGTGGGTTTCTACTCGGTCTTTATGGTGGCCGATGAAGTCAAGGTCACATCACGGTCTTATCGACCCGACGCCGAAGCCGTGGTTTGGTCTTCGACGGGCCAGGGAACCTATACCGTGGGTCCGGCTGAAAAGAGTGACCGGGGCACGACCATCGAAATCAAGCTAAAGGATGATAATAAAGAGTTTGCCCAGAGCTACAAATTACGCCAGGTTGTTAAGACTCACTCCGACTTTGTGGCGTTCCCCATTTATCTTAAAGAAGAAAAACCACCCGCCGAAGGTGAAAAAGAAGGTACAATCGAGTGGACGCAAATTAACGAACAAACAGCCATTTGGCGGCAGTCCGCACGTGAAGTGGATGAGGAGAAATACCAATCTTTCTATCGCCAATTCACCTTCGATTTTGGCGAACCGTTACTGCGCGTACATACCTCTGCCGATGCTCCAGTTCAGTTTTATGCCTTGCTCTTCATTCCGTCTAAAAAAGATTACAAACTCTTTGGCGGTAAAGATGATTATGGCTTAAAACTGTACTCTCGCAAGGTACTCATAAAGGAAAATTTCAAAGACCTGTTGCCTAATTATCTACGTTTTGTCGAAGGTGTGGTCGACTCAGAAGATATCCCCTTGAATGTATCGCGGGAATTAGTCCAGGCCACACCTATCATAGAGAAGATTAAAGGCACTCTAGTCCGACGCTTAGCCAGCCAATTGAGCGATTTGGCAGACGATGACTCCGACAAATATCACACCTTCTGGAAGGAATTTGGCGGTTTCATCAAAGAGGGCTTAGCCACCGACCCCGATAGCAAAGGCAAATTTACCGATTTGCTGCGCTTCACCTCTAGCACGAGTGAGAACGCAGATGATCTGGTATCTTTATCCCAGTATGCGGGCCGTATGAAGCCCGACCAAACCGAAATCTATTACATCATTGGCGACGACTACAAAGTGGTTTCTCGCAGCCCTCACCTAGAATATTTCAAAAAGCACGACATTGAGGTTCTCTACCTAACCGACCCGTTAGATAGCTTCATGCTGATAGGGTTGACAGAGTATAATGGCAAGCCACTCAAAAATGTTGATGATGCCAGCCTAGACCTGCCAGAGGTCGAGAAGGATGAGGCAGAAGCTAAAGCTGAAGAGAAAATTTCTAGCGATGAATTTGACGCGCTCATTACTCGCTTCAAAGATACTTTGGGTGATCGGGTGGAGGATGTACGCCCAAGCAAGATTCTTACAGACAGCCCCTGTCGTTTGGTCAATCCGCCCGACGCGGCGAATGCCAACATGCAACGGGTGCAGCGCCTCTTGGGCAAAGATTATGAGATTCCTAAAAAAATTATGGAAATCAACCAGGGGAATGTTCTGATTCAGAATTTATCGGCTCGCTTGGCAGCTAACAGTGAGGATGAATTGATTAATCCTCTCATCGAGCAGCTTTTTGAGAATGAGTTGGTGACAGAAGGCATTCACCCCAATCCAGCCAATATGATTCCTCGTATCTACCAATTGATGGAAGCTGCGACCCGGCTTGGCTCTGAAATGCCATAGTATTAAGCATTACGGAGGCCAAGAGTTTGATTTTTGGCCTCCTCGTATAAAATAAGGGCTGGCGTGCGGAATCTAATCGGCGATTTAGAGGAGATCAAGCAGACTAAAGTTTGCACTCCAATTATAGCCCTATTACCCCCTAAAACGATGTTGCTCTTTTTCGATAATTTTCACAAACTGTTCCACTACCTGAGGGTCAAAGTGGGTGCCAGCTTGTTTCTGGATATAGGCTAACGCCTCGTTCTCAGACCAAGCTGCCCGGTAAATGCGATTGGAACTTAAAGCATCCCACACATCCACCACTGCAAAAATGCGGGCTGCCAGGGGTATTTGTTCGCCCTTTAGGCCTTGGGGGTAGCCTGTGCCATCCCATCGCTCATGATGGTAGTAGGGAATATCCAGAGCCGGGGCCAGGTAGGTAATAGGTGAAAGCATTTGGTAAGCATAAGTGGGATGTTGGCGTATAATCCGCAATTCTCCGTTAGTAAGCGGACCAGCTTTGAGTAGAATCTTATCTGGAACGCCCATCTTGCCAATATCATGCAACAGCGCCCCTCGACGCACATGGATCAGGTCATCTTCAGCAATACCCATCACCTGGGCCAGGTGTATGGTTAGATCGGCCACCCGCTGCGAGTGACCTTCCGTTTCCCTATCACGCAGTTCCAGGGCACGTGCCCAACCGGCCAGAGTTTCGTCATAGGCCTGGGTTAGCTTTCCATACATTTCCTCAAGATGTTGGTGATATTTTTGCAATTCCGCTTCGGCATACACCCGCTCAGTGATGTCTTGTATAATAGCCACATAGTGGCTGATCTCGCCGCGGTCATTGTAAACAGGCGTGATGGTCTGTATCTCGGTATATAAACTGCCATCTTTACGGCGGTTGGTGATTTCACCATACCAGATTTTCCCACTCCGTATCCTCTCCCAGAGGTCATCGAAAAATGCCTGATCATGTTTGCCGGATTTGAGGATTCGTGGAGTCTGATTAATGGCCTCTCCCTGGGCGTAGCCGGTTATACTAGAGAAAGCCGGATTGGTCCAGATGATGACCCCGTTATAGTCGGTGATGAAAACACCATTTCCAGCGACTTTCAAGGCAGCAGCATGCAAGCGGAGCCGCTCCTCCGCCTGTTTACGTTCGGCAAATTCTCGTTGAAGTTGTTCATTGGTCGTTACGAGTTCAGCGGTGCGTTCCTCCACCAACTTCTCAAGCTGGTCACGATATTGCCTTAGTTCTGCCTGCCGGTCCTTTTCCAGCAAGTCACGCTGCCGGATAGTAATCAGGATTAACCCGAATAGAGTGCCAATAAAACCCAGCGGGCCAAAAATAAGTGGAAAACTCAAGTCTGAGATGAACAGCGGCAGCAGCAGTATGGCCACAAAGTTGCTCGCGGCTACGATGGCGGTGCCTCGTAAAGAGAAGAGAAAGCTGCTTAAAACCAGCGGCAGGATCAGCCACATAAAACAAGCGGCGATGTTGTCGGCATTGTAAGTAACCAGGGCAAATATCCGAATAAAAGGAGGAATAGACAAAGCGCCTATGGTAAGAGCTACAGCCAGTATATAGTATTTAGTCCGACTTAGGCCGTAGGCGACAACAACAATGGGTATAATCAAAGATAAATTCACGCCAATAAGGTAGCCCAGCAAAACGGCCAGACTAATGATTAAGAGCAATGATGAAATTAACCTAGCCCTCCGGCGTAACCCAATATCTCGGATAGAAGTAGCAGGTTCGGTTAGCCAGCGCCAGATATTGCCAAGGTACCGGATAAGTGTATTTGGTTTCTGTAACTCGGGAAACTGATATGTATTTATAAATACCCCCTTTCTGTCTGATGTCAGGTTGGTTTCGGAGTATAAGGGGACTTCTAAGCTATATATTCCCATCTATTGTTGGAAACAAACCCAGTTTTTCCAAATTCAGACAATGCTAAAAAATCGGGTTTCTGCTAATGGGTTGCAACTTGGATCTATTATAGTGTAACTCCCAAAATCATAAAAAATCGACTCCTTTTTAAAGAGTCAATGCGCTGCAAACGTCACTAACGTTGAGCCAAAAGATAACCAGACCATACAATATGAGAATAATACTTGAATAGTTATAGGCTTCTGATTCTAATCGTCCAAAACCTCACGCACCTTGCGAGTCAAAGCGATTGGGCTAAAAGGTTTTTGCAACAGATTAGTGTTGGGGTTCAGTACGTTCTGATCTCTAACTGTACTATCGGCATACCCAGACATAAACAGAACTCTTAAATCTGCCCTAAGTTGACTCAACTTTTTGGCTAACACTGGGCCATTCATACCCGGCATAATGACGTCGGTCAATAGCAGATGAATCGTGCTTTTGTATTGAGCCGCCAATTGAAGCGCTTCCGAGCCATCTTGAGCCTCTAATAGTGTATAACCTTGGCCCACCAAAACTTCACCTATCAAATGCCGTACTGCGGGATCATCTTCTACTATTAGAATGGTCTCAGTACCAGTGACAGTCTTTACAACAGCTTCCGAATAAGGTATTAAGAGAGATGTTGGTTCTATCTCGCGGGGCAAATAAATTTTGAAGGTTGTACCAACACCTTCTTCACTATTAACCCAAATATTACCCCCATTCTGCCTGATAATACCATAGACAGTAGCCAGCCCCAGCCCGGTCCCTTTATGTTGTTCCTTGGTAGTAAAGAATGGATCGAAGATACGGGATTTTATCTCTTCACTCATGCCATGACCGGTATCGTTAACAGCCAATAGCACATGCTCACCAGGCTGCGATTCCAGGTGTTGGGCTACATAATTGTCGTCAAGTATTATTTTCGACGTTTCAATAGTGAGTCTTCCTCCGTCGGGCATGGCATCGCGGGCATTGATTGCCAAATTAATAATAATCTGCTCAATCTGGCTGGGGTCAATTTTAACCAACCACAAATCAGGTTCCAATTTTGTTTCTAATTCGATTTTTTCACCAATGATACGCCGCATCATCTTATTCATTTCAACCACAGTAGTATTAAGGTCTAGCAGCCTTGGTTCAATAACCTGTTTGCGGCTAAAGGTCAATAACTGATTTACCAAATCGCTCGCTCGTTTACCCGAATGGAGAATCTTTGCCAACGATTCTTGATGGGGGTCATCTGGAGTCAGTTCAAGGTGCATCAATTCGGCAAAGCCGTTAATGACCAGTAATAGATTATTGAAATCGTGGGCGATCCCTGCGGTGAGTTGACCTATGGCTTCCATCTTTTGTGTCTGCCGGAGTTGTTCTTCAAGCTGTTTGCGTTCGGTGATATCAAGAAACATGCTCAAGATATGTGGTTCCTGGTCTAATTCAATGATTTCCAACGAGGTCAAGGCCACACGAACCTCTCCTGATTTTACTCGAAAGAGGACCTCTTGGTTGCGAACTTGCCCATCTTCCCGCAAGGCCTGAACGATTCTGGCCCGATCAGCAGCCTCCACCCACAGATTCAACTCGGCGGATGTATGCCCCACTACCTCCTCACGACGATACCTATGAATTTTGAGGAAAGTTTGATTTACATCCAGATAACATCCCTCCTCAAGGGTGGTGATGGCAATGGCCGATGGATTTAGATGAAAAGCCCTGGAGAATCGTTCCTCAGACCGGCGCAGTGCCTCCTCTGCCTCTTTACGCTGGGTGATATCGCGCATTGCCGTCACCCTAAGCATACGTCCCTTGTATGGAAAAGCTTTAGCTCGAACCTCAACTGGAAAAGTTGAGCCATCTTTTCTTACCGCCATATGCTCATAAGAACCTTCGTATCCCGACATCATATTTTTCTGGACCAACTCCCGTGACTCTGGAGCCACGAACTCTATTGCACTCTTACCAATAAGTTCAGTAGGCTCCCATCGAAGCATCTTCCCTACCTGGTCGTTGACATCGATGACTGTTCCTTGGTCGGTAATGGCAATTCCCTCAAATGCGGCCTCGGCCAATCGCTGAAATCGGGCCTCACTCTCGCGCAGCGCCTCTTCTGCTTCTTTGCGCTCGGTAATATCTTGTCCAACTGACTGCACTTCAATCAGTTGCCCCTGCTCATCAAAGATGCCCCGGCGGGTCCACTGATACCAGGCGATACTGCCATCCGGCCTATATTCCCG
>Ga0210124_1000628_pt1 | contig 17186 bp, 6 predicted proteins | sample Muzzi_PWC_D2_FD_185554 | JGI IMG/M metagenome (GOLD analysis project Ga0210124, IMG submission 185554) | Wetland microbial communities from San Francisco Bay, California, USA, that impact long-term carbon sequestration - Muzzi_PWC_D2 (SPAdes) | ecosystem: Environmental > Aquatic > Marine >... | reverse complement strand
GATAGTGGTATTCGTCGGTGTTGGGGTGACCGAAGGGGTAAAGGTTGGCGGCAGGGTTGGCGAGGGGGTAAAGGTAAGAGTCAGGGTCGGAAAAGGTGCGTGCGCCGCAAACTCTACCTGCCGGACATGGAATTCTTTAGAGTTGTGAGCCAGAATCGTTGACTCTAACCGTCTGGTCAGGGAACATCCCAACAAGCTGACCAACAGCAAGCCAGCTAGCGGGATCGCCCAGGGCCATACAGCACTGTGTTTAAGGTTAGTGTCGTAACGATTCATCGGGCTATATCTCTTGTTTCAATAAAACTTGGAGATAGCGCCGCCGGTTATGAATGTCATAACCGGCGGTGCTATCGATAATCTTGACATTCCTCTATAAAATAAATTGTCACTACTTCGTCTTCGCCGAGGCCGTGTTGGAGAAGGCCGATAGACCACTCGCATTGTAGGCCTGGACGCGGTACCAATAAGTCGTCTTGCGAGACAACCCCTCGTCCGTATAACTTGTCACGTTGCTCCCAGTCGTGCCGACCTGGCTCCAGCTTGCCCCGCCATCCGTGCTCCGCTGAATGTAAAAACCCTGCTCGTCGCCAGCATTATCCTGCCAATTGAGATCAATAGTGGACTTTGTGGTCCGCCCTGTTGTCAGGTTTGAGGGTGCCTGGGGTGATGGTACGGGCGTGTTGGTTGGGGTAGGCGTCGGCGTGTTCGTGGGGATTGGGGTAGGCGTGGGGTCACTGCCGCCACCGGCGAGACTCTGGTAGGCGGCCAGAAGGTTCAGGCGGCCATAACCAAAATTGTTATCCGACCCGGTCTGGCCCAAATCCACCCCGGAGTTCAGCAAGGCGGCTTCCTGTTCGGCGACCGTCAGATTGGGATAGGCGCTTAACAGCAGCGCCAGCCCACCCGCCACGTGAGGGGCAGCCAGGGAAGTACCGGTGGCTGTGGTGTATGAGCCGTACAAGCCGCTGCTTTTTATATTGACGCCGGGTGCCATCAACTCTGGATAAATCGTTGCGGTCTCACCGCAGGCCGACGGGCCGCGGCTGCTGTAGGCGTAGATAGCATCGCTATTGTCAGTAGCTCCTACGGCAAATGACTCTGGGTAATTGGCCGGACTGACACTGGTTGAACTGCCCGGGCCATAATTGCCGGCAGCAAAAATGGGGACGATCCCGGCGGCTTGCCAGGCTTGCACATCAAGTTGAAACTCCAGGTTGCACCCGGGGTTGCCAAATGACCAGGAATTGTTGACCACATGGGGCGCATCTGGCGTGGCCGAATTTCCGTCCGGGTCAAGTAGCCACTGGAAACCGGCGTGGATGCCGGCCACCGTGGCCGACCCCGAATCGTTGAAGATTTTGACAGCGATCCACTGGGCCTCGGGGGCCACTCCAATCGAAGTTCCACCCGCGTCTCGGCCAACCATCACCCCCATGGTCCAGGTGCCGTGACCGCTCAGATCGGCAGGCGTGGTTGGATGCTGGCCGTTGGGATCAAACCAACTGTTCGAGCCGCCGCGCCATTGGGCTGACAGGTCCGGATGGTTAACATCCACGCCGGTATCCATACTGGCCACTACGATGCCTTGCCCTCGAAACCCCAGGTTCCACAATGCCGGGGCGTCGACCACGGTCAGGTTCGGTTCAGGGGAGCCGTTCGTCGCCGGTACGACGGGTGCTGACACTTTCCCATTTGGGGTGATCTTCAGTACCTCGGAGCGGAGGGTTAGTTCCTGGATTACCTCGGATGTGGCGGTTACCTCCAACCCGTTAAACACCCAGAAGGAGCTAAACTGGCTGACTTTTCCCTGGGCCTGTCTGACCGTTAGCAGCGTTATTAAACGTTTCTGGGAGGCATTGGCCATGGCTTGCAAGGCCTTGATCAACCCCTCCTGGCGGGTGGCCCGGTCCGGTCCGCCGATTTTGGTCAAGTCGACCTGTTCTTTCAAGGTCACAATGACCGATATCATCTCATCTGTCTGTAGCGATTGGATCGCTGTCTGGATTTCCGGAGCGATTAGAGCAGGCTCCGTTGTGGTGGAATCGGCTGCCGTTCCGGCCTCCAGACTGCTTTGAGAGGCAACCTTGGCTTCGGCTACCGGTGGTTGGTTCGGGATTGCTCGAAGAACGAACAACAAAGTTAGAATGAGGGCCGTTATAGTTAGTTTCTTCATAAGATTACTCCTGGTTTGATTATGATTCACGTTTAGGGTAGGGACACGGACAGGTTGCCTATAAACCTTCCTTTATTGAACAATCACGTGATCGAGACGGTTCTCGCCGATCACCACCGACAGGGCGGTGCCTGATTCGACGACATTTTGCTGGTTGGGATAAAACATATAGTAAATGAGCCCCTCTCTATACCTGGGGATCATTCCATGATCGGGGGCCGAAAGTACGGTACCTTTATCTTCAACTACCAGTAGGGGCATCAACTCGTGGTCTTCCATCATAGTTGTAGCCTTGTCCGGGTTCAGTACCTTGAAGCGAACATCGATAGCGCTACCCATAGCGGTCACCCCGATCCGGGTCACATGGATGCCGGAGCGCTCCGCCAGGACGCTGGCTGAGACTGGCTCGGCCTCCGCCCATGCGTCCAAAGTGTGGATGTGGCCTCCCTCCGCCTCGGTTAGAGCCGGAAATAGCGGCTCGCTGGCTCGAGCTAGGCCATAACCCAGGATACTCAGGGCAAAGCTTGCTACTATGATTCCCAGTAAGGCCTGCCAAGCCACTGACCGGCCTAAGCTGACCAGATAGTCTTGAAAAACCACCTTCGCCAGGGCCACAGCACCGATCGCCTCGGTTAGCTTGCAAACCACCCCCCAGGCATCAATCTCTTCCGGCTCCAGACCATACGGTGCTGGCAGCACCGTACTAAGACCCCACAACACGATCAAGCCTATGGGTATAACCAAGCCAACGATGGTGAGTTTCCGCGAAGGTCGGCAAAGGAAAGCAACCGCCCAGGCAACCTCGATCCACGCTGATAAAACAAAGAAAAGCCCGTGGGCGGGCGCATGCTCCCAATGGGACGGCGCAATGGCCAGGTGGATGAGACCGGCCAGGGTAATGGCCACAACCGCCACCTGTCGTGAACGGCTTTCACGGATTTGTTGTAGGTTCATACTAAATACCTCCGTATACTCTACCTGGGGGTGAATCTCCCCGGTTTTATGATGATGAGTCTAGGGCTTGAGGTCCCTGGTCAAAGAGATCAGCCCTTGCAAAACGAAAAACATTACTTGGCGAGGATGGGTTCCACCTGGAGGTCATCGAAGACGATTGTCACCGGGGTGCCAGGTTTCACTGCACTGCCCACATTCGGATATATGAGGAACAGGTTGCTGTTATCCTTGAACTGTATTTCCTGCGCTTTCGTATCTTCGGGCACGTTCAGGGTTACGTTGTTGTCTGCGATCCATAAGGCCGGGAAAAATGCCGGGTCTTGAAGCAGCGATTTTGCTTTTTCGCCATTGACAATTTTCAAACGGACATCTACCAAACCACCTACCGCGGTCACAGCAATCAGATTCACGTGCAGACCATATTTCTCTTCCAATATACTCTGTGAGATTTCTGTCATTTCTGATGACGTAACAACTGGCCCACGATTCAAACTACGGTAAGCAAACAAGCTAACCAGGAGCACGATAAGCAAGATGATGGCCGGGATCAGATATTTATTGCGGTGTGGTTTGTCTGTTACTGCGTTGACGGTCATTTCCTGCATGAGCATTACTTTCCTTAACTGTGGGAAGCGATTCGGTGAGAAGGCTTCCCACAGCATTCTTGAAATCTGGCGACTGGAGGCTCTGACAGCTTAGAGCCTCCAGTCATTATGTTGTTACAGGCTACGGGCCGATACCTCGATACCGTGGCATCGCCTCACCTAGTTTACGGTGATGGTAACCGTAGCCGTGGAGGTCACGCCGTTCAGGGTTTCGGTGTAAGTGAATTGATAGGTGCCACGTTTCGAGTTTCGCCGTTGGTTTCCACTATTACTCGAGATTGGCGTGAGGGTCACCCGGTAGGCGCCGTTGGTGCAGATGGTGTTGCCGCTGATGGCAGGTGTGGCTCCGGTGCCCAGCGAAGCCGGGCAGGTCACTGTGATGGTCCCATCACCGTTCCCGGAGGTTCGTACCGGCGCGCTGGCCAAGCTGGCCGTGCGGCCGGCCAAGCCAACCGGCTGGTCGTTGGCGAGCACGCCCGCGGCAGCGTTGGCGTCGCTTGTCTGAGGAGTACTGCTGGTATTGGCCGTTATCGTCCAGGTGTCATCCACCGCCTGGACCACGTACAGCGTGGTGTTGGAGACTGCGCTCCAGTTGCCTACCATATCTTTCATCCGGACATACACGGTGTGAGATCCCCCGGCCAGAGCGCTGGTGTCAATCGTCGCGCTCGCACCCGTGAAGGCTGTCGCATTCGCCGGGGGCGTCGCCGACCCATCGATCCAGTATTGGCCACCATTGAGACCCGTACCGGTGCCATCGCTGGCCGTCACATTCAGCGTCACGCTGGCCGTCCCGAGAGCAATTGTGTTCGAGGTAAGGGTGAAGTTGCTGATGGTCGGCGCGGTCTTGTCAATGACCAGAATCGTGGTACTGGGCGAACCCCAGTTGCCGGCAGCATTTTTGGCATGCACAGAGATGGTGTGGGGGCCGTCGCTGAGCGCACCAATGGTAGCCAGCGGGATGTCCACATAACCGTTCTCAGACAAGCTATTAAACGAGCCGTCACTGGGCAGGAGGATGAAGCCGGCCCCATTGGCGCCAACGTTGTCGATAAAGGCTTCGGCAGCACTGATGTTGGAGCTAAGGTCTACGAATAAGGCTGTGACGCGCACCGCGGGTGTGCTGGAGTTGAAGCCAAGCGTACCGTTATTAGGATTGGGTGCGGCATTGACATTGCTGGTAACAGGTCCACTCGTACCCTTGACGAGATCAATCGTGGCCGGAGCGCCCCAATTCCCCATGGAGTCCTGGCTGTGGACCGAAACAACGTGCGTGGCGTCGCTAAGTGCATTGACGGTATCTGCCGGGATGGTCGCTGACAGGCTGGCAATTTGCGCGCCGGAAGGACTGACCGTCATTGAACAATCCGGTGACACAGTGCAGATACCATCAATCACATACTCTGCTGCGGTGATGTTCGAGCCGCCACTGGCGGTGTCGTTCGCGGTGGCACTCAGGGCCACGTTGACCAAACCATTGCTCGGGTTGGGCGACAAGCCCAGACCCGAAGTGGTTGGGCCGGTATTATCAACCCCAATCACTGCCGACTGGAAGGCGCCCCAGTTGCCAACGGAGTCCATCCCATGGACATAGACCGTGTGGTCGCCAGACAGCGCCGGGTCAATTGTAGCCATCACAATGACCGTAACTCCAGGGTCGAACGTGCTTGGCAACGTTGTGTACATAGGAGTGCCACTGCCGTTGGTCCCGGTCGTGTCGATAAAGTACTCGGCCGCGGTGACATCTGAGTCACCTCTACCCGCATCGCTGACGGTTGCGCCCACCGATGTGGCGGTCAGGTTTACCACACTGGTCGCCGGTCCGATCGTGTCGTCACCTGTGGGTGGTGTACTTGTCACTGTCAAGAAGGTCAACATGCCACCGAGGTCTCCGCTTGCATTGTTGGCCTTGTTGTTGTGCAGATACAGGTTGCCGTCAAACAGGGCAAATTTAGTGCCATCGGCAGCCGCAGCAGAGATGCTGGTGAGCATGTCTGCAGTCTGTCCGGGGGCGATGGTTTCCGCCACCAGCGTGCGCCCGTACAGGAAGGGGCTGCCGTCCATGGCAATCGCTGTCTGCTGTAGCCCCAACAGGCTCATCGAGTACGCTTGCAGGCCGGCATTGACGTAGCGCAGCAGCACCTGGCTGCCGGCTACAACGGGGATCGGGTCGGTATTCGGATAGACTTTACCGTTGATTAGGAAGTACTTGGGCGCGTACTTGCGCATATCGAAGGTGGACGGGTCGGTGCTGTTATTAACCGCCGGATCGATGTCGCTCAAGACCAGCACGGCTTCATCATCGAAGGCCGTGGAGGCACTGTCATAAGCCTGACCTGCGGTTGACGGGCGCACGATCAGCGCGCCATACAGACCCATAGCCACCTGGTGCTCGGCGTTATCCAGCAGCCCGGCTTCATACAGGTAGGTGCCGGGTCGGCTGGCGACGAAGGTATAGGGATTGCCCGCATTGTCCGCCCCAGAAGCCACTCCTACTGTATCCGGGATCATATCCTGACCCTGGAATAGGAGGGCTGTGGCTTCAGACAGGCCGTTATGCAGCGTCAGATTGACCGTCTCACCCTGATTGGCGATGATGGTCGGGCCGGGCAGTTGGACCGGTAGACCTCGGGTACAATCGCCTGGTGTGTAGCCCCAAATGGTGGTGGAAGCGCTACCGGGCAGGGTTACTGTACCGGTAGTGGCGCATAAGTCATTCACCCGCACGGTGAGATCCACACTGGCCGCGTTGTTGAGTGGGTCAAGCTCTATCACGTTACTGGCGACAATGGCGCTATTGGTGACAGTATCGCCATCGGTATTGGGGTCAACGGTGGCCGTAATATTCAAGGTTGCCGTACCACCATTCGCCAGGCTACCGATGGTCCAAACACCGCCAGTGTAGGCACCCGCTCCATCATCGCTAACATAGGTCAGACCGGCTGGTAAAAGGTCGGTCACACTGACATTGGCGGCGTTATCCGGGCCATTATTCGTAACCATGATGGTGTAGATGATGTTCTCCCCATCAAACGGAGCCGGATTGTCAACCGTTTTGGTTACGGCCAGGTCAGCCTGGGCCTGAGCGATGGCGAAGGTCTGGGCCACATCGGGGGCGGGATTGTAGTTGGCATCACCTGCCTGGGAGGCGGTGATGGTGCAGGAACCAACGCCAGTCAGATGAACCAGGTCGCCAGTGACGGTACAGTTGTCTGCGGCCGAGAACGTCACGGTCAGACCTGAACTCGCGGTGGCACTCACGGTAAAGTCCGGGTCGCCAGAGGTCTTGTCCATCAACGGGTCGAAGGTGATCGTCTGATCAGCCGGGGCGATGGCGAAGGTCTGGGCCACATCGGGGGCGGGATTGTAGTTGGCATCACCTACCTGGGAGGCAGTGATGGTGCAGGAACCCGCACCGGTCAGATGAACCAGGTCGCCAGTGACGGTACAGTTGTCTCCGACTCCGGCGGCGAACGTCACGGTCAGACCTGAACTCGCGGTGGCGCTCACGGTAAAGTCCGCGTCGCCAAAGGTCTTGTCCATCAACGGGTCGAAGGTGATCGTCTGATCGGCCTGAGCGATGGCGAAGGTCTGGGCCACATCGGGGGCGGGATTGTAGTTGGCATCACCCGCCTGGGAGGCAGTGATAGTGCAGGAACCCGCGCCGGTCAGATGAACCAGGTCGCCAGTGACGGTACAGTTGTCTGCGGCCGAGAACGTCACGGTCAGACCTGAACTCGCGGTGGCGCTCACGGTAAAGTCCGCGTCGCCAAAGGTCTTGCCCACCAACGGGTCGAAGGTGATCGTCTGATCGGTCGGGGCCTGGACGACGATGTCCTGGATGGATAAGGTGCCGGTGCCACTTTGGGGCTGACCTGATCCGTTACCTATTCCAGTTGCCGTCACAGTAAAGTTGTAGAGGCCAGTCACTACGCTGGAGTCAGTCTGGATTTCCAATGACACGGATTGTGAGTTACTTGAAAAAGAAACCGGGTTTGGAGGTGTCTGAGAGGACACACTGACGCCCGCGGGCAACCCTGTAACATCCAGATTAAAACTACCGGGGTTATTACCGTTTCTGGATACCGATACGTCGAATGTGACGGTACCACCCGTGCCAGCGGTGAGCGTCCCTGTCTGGGAGCCCACTGTGACAGTATTCAGGCTAAGGGCTGGTGCCGCGGTGACTCCAGACGCATTGCTCATGAGCGCCATTATGAGTATGGCAGCGAGGATCACCAGCCGCGTGCCCGTTTTTACCAAACTTATAAATCGTTTTTTAGGTTGCATCTTAGTCTCCTCTTACGGACAGTTGTTTGGCAGCGGTGGATCGACCCGCATATAGGTGATCTGGCCGGCCATCGTCACGCCCCAGGCATCGAGCTGGAACAGGGCATGGTTGTGTGAGATGATGTAATACTCGCCGCACACGTTAAGGGTAGATACGCCGGGGGGTAAGGGACCCTGCACGCCCAGATAGGGGCTACCGCTCCAGAACATGCCGATGGTCTGGTTGGCTGGGTCAGGGATAGTGACCGTCACAGGATTGGACTCACTGTAATTCTCGGCGTCATACCACTTAAAGAGCACATCCCAGGTCTGGCCGGGGCCAATGTTGATAGCAAATTTCTCAAAAGATAGGTCTTCTCCGCCCGGACCTTCCAAGGGATTCGCATCGCGGCCAATCACCGCGCCATTATTGCCGTGGGGATGCATAGGAATTTCCTCGAAGCCCATGTTGAGATAGCGGACCATGCCCGGATATGGATGCTGCGGATTAGGGTTCAGGGTGCCATCAGGCAGGTATTTATCATATGGATGGATGCGGGCCAGGGCCCCATACGGCTGGTTGGGCAGCCAGGAGGCAAAGTTGTCGGCGATGCTGTCGGGGAAGGTGCGCCCGTTGATCAGCCAGTAGTGCACGTGATATTTGGTCAGGTCAAACGGCTTGTTCTGCTCCGCGGCCTGGTGCTGGTAGGGATCAATCTCCGACAGGAAGACCATAAACTCTTCCTCTGGGGTGAACACACTATCGGCCCGGTTGTAGACATAATGCGCCGGGTTTGTATCTGCACCACCAGACGGAACTGTAGATGGCCGCACGACCAACGCACCGGCCAGGCCCATGCGAACCTGCTTTTCCGGGTTGGTCCCGGACTCATACAGATAGGTGCCGGGTTTGGAAGCCACAAAACTGTAGGTCACACTGCCGCCGTTGGCGAGGGCCATGTTGGTCAGCGAGATGAGGTTGCCGCCGGTGTTAAACTGCGGCTGGACTGGAGCACCATTGGCCAGAACGTTCTCCTGCCCGGGGAATATAATCGAAGTGGCTTCAGGGAGGGTGTTGTGCAGGACCACTGTCACTGTATCACCCTCATTGACACACAGCACCGGGCCGGGGTACTGAAAAGCCTGGCCACCCTTGGCATAGCTCCACATATACATAGTGTTGCCATCGCCCAGAATGATGTAGCCTGTCTTGGCATCTAGCGTAAAGCTTGGGCCATTGGTACAGACAAGGCCCACGGTGGGCTGTGTCTGCGCCGCAGCCGGCTGGGGTTTGGCCAGCGAACCGGCCGAGAGCAGGCCGACCAGTAGCAGCAGGGCCACTCCCAACCAAATCCATTTGAATCTTGAAGTACGCATTTTTCTAGCTCCTTTTCACTCGTGAACTGGTTGGCTCAGATGCCCCAGTCGTTGGGATACTGTTGCGAGGCCAGACCGCCGGGGTAGACCCGCACTTCGGTGCGTTGGCCGCCAAAACCGCCATCACTCAGGTTGGAAACCTGGGTCAGGCGGCGGTTGTACAAAACGTAGGTGTCATAGCCAAGGCCGCTACTGCCGCTATCACCACTGAAGTCTGGGGCGGTGAAGATAACGTCAAAGCTCTCGCCAGCGCCAATCAGGATGGTGTCGGTCTCGTAACTGGTATCGGCGCCGTCGCGCAATCCGGAGGAAGTAAGCCCGCGCATCAAGGTGGCATCCCGACCGATCACCCGCATCTGGATGCCGGCCATGGTCATGGCAGCCTCGCGGAAGCCCAGGTTGGCAAAACGAAGCAGAACACGCTCGCCCGGCTGGCAGGTAATCAGGGATGACAGCGGCTGGTATTGCAGGTCCGGACGACTGTCTGGGCCTATTAAGTCGCCATCGCCATCGCGACGGTAAGGTACCGTATAGTAATTGCCATCCGGCGATTGCTGGGAAACATCACCAGGAAGAACCAGGGCCGCGTTAGGCGCCACCGTGTCGGGGTAGGCCCGCCCATTGAGCAGGTTGAAATCGGCGCGATAATCGCTCCAGTCTGGCAACTGGATGTGCGAGTCGCACCAGTGAGCCTCGGCCCAGACTTCGCTGATAAACATGGCGAACTCGCGGTCGTAGCCGGTCGAGCCGTCGCCGTCGTTGTAGGCGTACTTGCCACTTGGGTATAGTGATGTATTGCCATTCTGCAGCGGCCGCACAAAAACCAGGCCGGTCATGCCCATATGTACGTGCTCCACGTCTTCAACATGGCAGTGGTACATATAAGTGCCGGGATCACGCGGCCGAAAAACATAGGTGAAATTACGCCCAACCGGCACAGAGACAGAGCCGGTTGGCTCGCCATCGTAGAAGGCGATAATGTTGCGGAAGCCGTGCCAGTGCACAGTGTGCGAGTCGGTCAGGTCCGGGCGGATCTGCAGGCCCAGGTTGGTCAATTGCAGCCGGAACTCGTTGGAGCCGTTGTACTCGTTGACCCAGAAGAGTGGCGCGCTGTGTTGGGCCTTCATCTTTTGGTTGGTAATCTGAGTGGCGTCTAGGCCAGTGATGTTACGGAAACCAAAGATGTAGGTATCGAGTGACGGCGGGGCTAGATCGTCCGGAAAGTAGAAGCCGATAGGCGGGCTGGGCGGCATGGATATCCAGCCGTCCGTACCAGCAAAGTACAGATCGGGCGGGGTTCCCTGCGCCTCGGCCACACTCACCGGCCGCAGCACCCGGCGGAACACCTGCGGTATGGCGCTCGCCCCAGCGACGGCGAAGGCAGCACCGCCAGCGATTTTTAGGAAATCGCGCCGGCTGATTGAGTTGCGATAAGTTTGTTTAGGCATATCTAAATCTCCTATAAATGATGGGTTGGCTGGGGAAGGATCAATTGACCCCTCCCCAGCCCTGAAAGTATCAATCTATTGCACTTCGTCAGCGCCGATGTCAATACAAAGGGTAGGCGGGCTACAGTTGGGCCGCATTTGGTTATCGAAATCGTACCCAGGTGCAGACAGGTTAGTGGGCGGCTGCTGGTACGCAGGCACATCCTTGTCCGACGCGCCCATGTCTATGGCCGGTGAGCCGGCATTGAGGTGATAATCTCCTAACACATTGGGTGGATTATCTACCGTCACCATAATGGCCCCGACGAAGGCTGGGTTGTTACGCCAGGCATCGAAGGTCACCCCGGTGTCGTATGACTGGACCACCGCCGGGTTGCCGCCCATGGGGGCGCCGTCGCCCGCCTGGATGATCGAACTGGTCGGTAAGAGTGTTCCCGTACCGTCGGCCACACCCAGATCCCAGTAGTTGATGGCGGTGGCATCTCCCGGTGCACCTAGCCCCGTCACGGTACCAACCCCGCGCGTACCCGCCCGGTTATCCCAGAAGATGTTGTTGAACAGAAGCGGGTTGCTGAAGATCGGTGAGCCAGCCGGTAGCGTAGCCTGCAGCGGATCGCTGTTGGCCGAGGTCGACAGACCGGCTGGGGCCGGGGCACCATTGCTCGTGACTGCGGTAGCAGTGGTCAGGTTCTTCATGATGGTGTTGTTGTAGGCCCGCACGTTGGGGGTATCATCCAATCCGATACCGCCGCCTTCGTGGGTGGAGATGTTGTTGACGATCATGTTGTTGAAGACGTTTATGGGGTAGTTACCCGCCATCAGGAAGCGCATACCGCCGCCGTCGTCGTTGGCCAGGTTGCCCTGGATCAGGTTATTGTAGACGTTCACCGGGCCAGAGCCGGGCGAGAGCATGGTCGGGTCAGCCGGTAGTTGACCGGCAACTATCAGACCACCGCCTTCATCGTACGAGCTATTGAAGTAGATACGGTTGTGGTGGATCGTACCATCCGAGCTATAGCCATAAGCGCTCAGGCCGCCGCCGTACTCAGCCGAGAAGTTGCCACACAAATCGTTGTGGTCTACCTGGTACATGTCGGCGCCGGCAAAGAGAGCGATGCCGCCAGCCAGATTGGTGCCGCCATTAGCGATGATGCGGTTATAGGCGATACGCAGGTTCTCGTTGTGCTGGCTGGTGTTCGGGGCGGGCAGGTCGGGTGTACCGATGCGGATGGTGCCGTACGAGCTGCTGTTGGCCTCGATGATGTTGTTGGTAATCTGCAGGTTGCGGACGTAGGCATTGGCAAAGATCGCGCCACCTTGGGTGAGGATATTGGCCTGTCCTTGCTGGTCGCCGCCACGGATATCGAAGCCGTCAATGGCAGCCTTGAAGCCAGAGCCATACTGCGTATCCGACTGGGCTAAGAGATAGATCACTTCGCCTTCGGAAACGGTCTGATTGCCCACCCAGGTCAGGCCAGCCACCTTGTCTCGCCAGGCCTCGGCCAAGGCGGTATCACCGCCAAAGGCGCTGCCATCGATGATCGAGCCAGGTACCGACCCGTCTGGGCTACCGGGACCGACGCCCTGCAGCTTGACCGGTGAAGCGATGATCAAGTTTTCGTAGTAGGCTCCACGCGGGTTAATCCGGTCACCTTGGGGTATACCGGGGTAAACCACCACCAGATCATCACCGGGACTGGCGGCCGCCGCGTCAAGCGCGTCCTGGATTGCGTGTGAAGGATTATTGGGGTCGAAAGTTCCAGGATCATACGTTTTGCCAGGGCCGACCTCGTACACATTCGGGGTGTAGCTTGTGAAGGTGAAGTCTCCGCCTCCGAAGTCATCGAAGCGGGCGTCGTTGGTGGGACTGTTGCCCCCCTGCGTGCCCACGAAACGGACGCCAATCCTGCCACCGCCTTGGGCAAGCGCCGCTGGCCATGGGGAGGGAGTGGTGGTGATATTAACGCTGGTGAGCAAGGTTCCGTTCTTATACACCTTGACCGTTCCGTCAAGATAGGCGCGCGCACCGAGTTGGTCACCGGCCGCAAAAGTGGCCGGGAATGTGGCCTGCGTTACCGCCTGGTTCTGGTTTTGTCCGGGTTGCTTTGTGCGGACCAAAACGGCGGTGGGGTTTGTCCCCTTGTAAGCCACCTCAATCCAAGAACTGTTGTTGGTGGAAGTGGGGTTATTCCCGTTCAGTTTGAGCAACAAGCCTTGTTCTGTACCGGTGCTACTGACTTTATCGAAAGTGAAGTAAGCCTCCTGGTACGGACCGAACGGAAGACCAGGGGTCCACAACGCCCAGTCCACACTGTTTCCGTCCCGCACCTGGACATCGCCATCAGGCGGGTAATTTTGGATGCGGAGACGTCCATTGTTGCCAGTGCTGCTTGCATTCCAATTACCGCCCAGAGATCCGTTTGAACGATTGAAATCATCCAATACCGTGTTCGCCGGGAAGGTCGGTTCCTCCACACCGAGTACGTGGAAGGTAAGACTATTGACCGTAGTTTGTCCATTATCGGCTGTAATCTTGAGCCGGTGCGGGCCAACAGGCGTACTCGCCGGTACGGTCACGGCGATTGAGGTGTCAGTCGGCATCCCATTGATCGGCAGTGACGTCCCATCCAGGGTAACCTGGGGATTAGAGCCGAAGCCCTGGCCGGTGATGGTAAATGAGGCGTCCGTCGTAGAGGTGATAAAATCGGCATAGGGCTGCGACACAGCAAAGAGCTGCGGTACCGCCGAATCCAGCATGCAGGCCACCGGCTGGTTGAACTGCGAGCCGGGTAGCTGGATAGACACACCCATCTGAGTCGGAGCCAGGTCGGCCGGAACAATCAGGCCGGGAAAGGCTTCGAACTCGGCGGCGATAGTGCGAAATTGCGGGTTGAAGTTCAAGTTGAGGCGACCGGGGATACCCGGATCATTGCCTACAAAGCGGTACAGGTTGGCGCACACACCCGACGGGGTGGGGCAGCTGATGCGGTTAGTAGAAGGCAACAGCACATCGAAGAGGCCGTTGTAGTCGGACTCGACGGTGGTGATTAACCGGTTGGTGTAGTCGTAGATACCCACCGGAGCAAAGGGCACACCGGCTTTCTCACCATACAGCAGCGACTTGGGGTTGCTGGAGAAGTTGAGATCGTCCACAAGCAAACCCCAGAAGCGGCCCGGCAAGGGTACGTCAGTAAACAGGTTGAAGGTGGGGGCCACCGATTTGCCGTTGCTGACGTGTACCAGCTTGGTGCTACACAGCGGTTTTTGTTGGCCTTCATAGTAGGAGCCGTTGAGGTCCTCGGCAAAGGTGGTATTCACCACTGGCGTTGAGGCCGGCACGGCGACACCAACTGGTAAATCATTGGTAACGCCGCCATCGCCAATGACCTCGGGCCAGTCATCCGTGCCGATGGTTGCCACATCCACCGTATGCAGCGGCCCGGCGCATTCGGGCGGCGGGATCTGCGGGACGAACTGATCGCCGTTGGCGATGTTGATATCTTCTTCCTTAGTCACCTGATACATCGGGCGGCTGGTGGCATCGTTGGGGATTTCCACCTCGACCAGGTAGTCGCCGACGGTTAACGGCGTGAAGCCGATGTCGATGCCAGCTGTGTCCAGGCAGACCGGGTTGGCAGGGTCGGAGGCATCTAGCCCACCGTTGAAGCAACCATCGCCGAAGCCGTAGTTGCCATTCACTGCCGCGCCGAAGTTGGCGTCGGAAGTGCCCTGGTCAGTTGCATATGTGTTGAACTGCACGCCCATCAACGGGCCTTCCAGGCAGTCAGTGTCCGCGTTGGTCACTTGCTGGTCAGCCGGATAAGCGAGCGGGTCACCGTTCACATCACGAGGCACGCAGTCGCTGTCCGGTCGCTGCCAGGTTTCGGTTAGGTAGGTGTTCAACAAATGGCCCTTAAGGAAAGAACCGTCTGTGTCAAGTTCGAAGCGTCCGGTAGGATCGCAAGGCGCGCTGCCGTCGACCGGGCAGTCCACCGAGGCATACAGGTTGACGGTCAGGTCGGAAATACCCGGCTGCCAGTCTTCGACCGCGGCGTAACGCGGGTCGATCTCGTTGCGGGTGGTATCGTAGCTAACAGTGCCTACGATGCCGCCATTATCCGGGTCGACTCCGGGGGTACCGCCGGTGGGCGCGTAGTTGTGCACTCCCCAGTCCAACCGGCCACTCAGGCCGATGATGGGCAACACGCTGATATCCACCCCGGCGCCCAGGATGGTGGTTGGCCCCGGCTGGTTATCGGCTTGATAGGTCACCCCGGTGGTGTAGTACAGGTCGCTGTAGGCTTCCATTACCAACCACTGGGTCATCGGGTAGGCGTTCTCCATGTAGTAGTAGCCGCACCCGTCAGTGGTTACTAGGGTGGCGCCGCGATCCATGAGCGAGTTTTCTCGTTTGCGCATGGTGAGGGCAAAGTTGGATAGCGCTTTTTCTCCTTCGGCACCTCCGTCCGGACAGCCGTTGCCGTTCAAGTCATTCCAGTCAAAGACGCCGTTCCGGTTGTCGTCGCTAAATACATAGCCATCGAGCTGGGTCCACCAGCCGTTCAAGGGAAGCACCCCGAGGTCGACCACCTCACCGTTGGCTACGGTAACGTTCATCAGGTTGAGGATGTAATCTTGCGGTTCATCCCACCAAGATAGGGTATAGGTGCCGTCGGAAACATTCTGAATGGAAAAGCTGCCATCGGGATTTCCCTGCCCGATCCAGACCGCGGTATCACCGGCCCCCAGGTCGGATAAGGCGAGCCAGGGGCTGTCGATGGGCTTGTCGATCTTCGCCCCGATAAAGGGTTCGTAGCTGATGACGCCGCCCTTGGCCGGGACGTAGGACTTGAACGCATCCACCACGCCCTTGATCTCGCCAGAGCCGCCTAGATTGGCGGCGTTTGGCTTGACATAGCCGAAGATGATGGCCGGGAATGGCTCACCGGCTATGACGAATTCAGTGTCCAGGCCGGTAGCACCTTCCATGACCCAGGCGTCCCAGTCGTGGTTGCCTTCCAGCGTGGTGGTCTGAATCCAGTTGCTGCCATCTGGGGGGATGATGGAGAGGGCGTAGCGGTTAGGCCCCAAGTTGGGGATTTTTAGCTTGCCTTCGATGGCGGCATCCGCGGGAACTGCGCCGCCTTCGATCATCGTCAGACCGGTCGGATCAGTGGGGCAGCGACCGGCAGAATCGATCGGTGCGACCGTTCCGATGTCAACCCCACCGTCAACAACGTAACACTTGCTTACACACTGGCCGGGACCGCCGCATAGCGGGTCGCCATACACATCTGTGGTGACCTCGCCGATATAGTCGGCGATATGGCCGACAAAACCAGCCAGGCCGTGCTCGGCGGGCAGGTCGGGCGCGCCGTTGACGGGCGAAATGTCCTCAAACACGGCCGCTTGGATAGTCGCGTCGGGCAGTGGGAAGGGCTGCAACTTCACGGTCACCGGTCCATCCAGGGGTACACTGAAGTGCTCACCGTCCAGCTTGAAGCCGTCAGCAATTACCGAGATCAGGTACCTACCATCGGGTAGGTCGGCAATACCGCCAGAGCTATTATCAGCAAGGGTAAAGTCATCCTGGTTGCCCTGCGTATAAATCGGACTTTTGCTGGCCGCGCCGGCAATAGAAACCCAGGCGCAGGAGCCAGGATAACCGCCATCGTTCGGATGACAGCCAGTACCGGAGTCAGGGCTGCCCTGAGCGGTGGTGCCGGTATTGTCAATGTTGATGATGTATTTGTAATCGGAAATGTCGCCACCCGTGGTACTGACCACGTTGAGGCACAATACGTTGGAGGGGCCGCACGGAACTGCATCATACGCTACCTGAAACACAAGCGGCGCCGCGGTCACAACCACGTTGGCTACTGCCGGACCAGAGGAGATCACCAGATCAACTGCCGAACCAGGGGCAACGGCGCTGCCTGCTGCCGGATTCTGCTCCATTACCAATCCGGCCGTGATGACGTCGCTATTGGTGAGGGTCATTGTGCCGGTGATAAGGTTGGCCGCTACCAGATCGGCTTCGGCGTCGGCTTGTGGTTTGTTGACCACATCAGGTACAGTAACCATGATTTGGGCAGCGCCAGAAGAGACAACCAGATCAACGGCTGAACCGGCTGTGACCGAACTACCAGCCACGGGGTTCTGCTCCATAACCAGACCGGCGGTGATGGTGTCACTATTGGTCAGGGCGATGGTACCGGTGATAAGGTTGGCCGCCACCAGATCGGCTTCGGCGTCGGCCTGGGGTTTATTGACCACATCGGGTACCGTAACTGTGGTTGGGGCAGCTGGTCCCGAGGAAACAACCAGATCAACGGCTGAACCAGGAGCAGCAAAATCGCC
>Ga0210124_1000626_pt1 | contig 17233 bp, 16 predicted proteins | sample Muzzi_PWC_D2_FD_185554 | JGI IMG/M metagenome (GOLD analysis project Ga0210124, IMG submission 185554) | Wetland microbial communities from San Francisco Bay, California, USA, that impact long-term carbon sequestration - Muzzi_PWC_D2 (SPAdes) | ecosystem: Environmental > Aquatic > Marine >... | reverse complement strand
GCTGGCCCCGTGATTTCAGGTAAGGTGGTCTCTACATCCTTAGCACCTACCTTCAAGTCCCCTCCTTTTCTAGGACTCGAAATTGCAAGTAGAATCGCACCGATTATCAAAGAGATTATAGCAAAGGAAATCATTGAGTCGCACCTCCAGCCGCCCAACAAGATATAGGCCGATTATTTTCCGTATAAACCACGTATTTTTTTCTTATATGGAAAAAATACGTATAATATACCAAATAGACTGTGATATACGGAAATAGTCCGTATAAAATCAAGAATCACAAGATTATACGGAAAGTTTTCCGCCTAACCTACTATCTCTGGAAAATAATAACAATCACTGAACCCATTATAGGCCATATTACCATCATACGTCAACACTAACCGGGATCAAATTATGGCAAATCGTCCCAAAAAACTTCTCGATCAATTACGTGAAGCTATCCGGCAAAAAAACTACTCGTATCGCACCGAAGAGAGCTATGTCAACTGGGTCAAGCGTTACATCCTGTTTCACAACAAGCGTCATCCTCAAGAGCTAGGTACGGCAGAGATTGAAGCCTTTCTGACACATCTGGCTGTTGATGGACATGTAGCAGCCTCCACCCAAAATCAGGCGCTTAGTGCCTTAATTTTCTTATACCGGCACGTCCTCAACCAGGAGTTGGAGGGGAGGATTGATGCTATTCGGGCCAAGAAGCCACAACGACTACCAACCGTAATGACCAAAGAGGAATGTTTGCGAGTCATCGCTAATATGTCGGGGAGCCATCAACTGATGGCGCAACTCTTATATGGTTGTGGTCTCAGGTTAATGGAATGTTTGCGCCTGCGAGTGAAAGATGTGGATTTTGCTCAAGGGCAAATTATTGTGCGCAATGGCAAAGGAATGAAGGATCGGGTGACAATGCTGCCCAATAGCCTCAAAGTATCGCTGCAAGAGCATTTGCATCGGGTTAAGATACTCTACGAGCAGGATTTGAGTAAGGGACGGGGAGACGTTTATCTACCCTACGCCCTAGAACGAAAATATCCCAATGCCAATCGGGAGTGGGCCTGGCAATATCTCTTCCCGGCCCGGAACTTATCGAAAGACCGCGGTACCGGCCTAACGCGCCGCCACCATGTCCATGAAAGCGGCTTGCAAAAAGCGGTCAAAAAGGCATCCAGAGAAGCCGAAATCCACAAACCGGTCAGTTGCCATACATTTCGCCACAGTTTTGCCACCCATCTTCTTGAGGCGGGTTATGATATCCGAACAGTTCAGGAGTTAATGGGACACAAAAATGTGAGCACCACAATGATTTATACCCACGTCCTCAATCGGGGCGGGCTGGCCGTCCGCAGCCCCTTGGATGACCAGACTTAATGCATCTCCCCAATATTTCCCTACTGTTTGAGAGACTTCGGAAGTCTCCCCATGCAAGTACCTTCGAAGGCAAAATCGCCTACTTTTGAAGTAAAGTTACCAACAAAATCACGCTCAAGACTTCCGAAGTCTGAATGGCTTAACTCCTGACCCCATCTAATCGAAATCGCTATAATAATCTTTCTCAACCAATTGGCCTTGCGGCAGGTCAAAGGTAGCGACAACCGTGTCCAGCCATTCGCCGGTGGGAGTATGGACGATATATTGGTAGGGGCCGGGGTCCAGCAGAAATTCGTGTCGTTGGTTCGGCGGCACCAGCATCGAGGTATTGGTGGGTCCGGTCAGGTCAATAATCAGATCATAGCCGGTGGGGTTAAAGAAGACGAACATTCCCTGGCCCTCTGGAATAAAGTAGGCCGGGGTAGGTGGGGTAGTGGGGGTGGATGTGGCCTGGGGTGCAGCCGTCAGCGTTGGGGTAAGGACCAGCCGAACAGTGGGTGAGCCGGTGGTAATAGGCAACGTAGGCGTAGGTAAGAGTGCGTCGGTTAGCGAGGTAAAGCTTCGAATTGGGGTTGCTGTAGGCTCTTGTGTTGGGGAGGGGGTTGGAGAAATTTGAATGGAGAGCGATGACCGGGTTGTGGGCAAAATCAATTGCGCCTCAGCCAGATTTTGCTCAATGGGAAGCGTCGTCGTAATGATAAGCTGCGGTGTTGATACTTGCGCTTCCACCTGTCTGAGGCCCAACTCGTAGCCCGCCCAGGCAAAGAGCGCCGCTACAAATAGTATCAGAATCAGGCCACTGGAAACATAAAACAACGTGCTAAAGGATAGCACAGGGTTGTGTTCTCGCTCGGTGAGTGGGGTCAGGTGGGCAAAATGGCTTCCGGGCTTCTTGTTATGGTGAGCCATCGCCAGGGCGCGGGTAAATTCCGCCCCGGTGTTATAGCGCAACTCCATCCCTTTAGAGAGCATTCGCTCAATGACCCGGCTCATGCCAATGGAAACTCTGGCATTGAGTTGGTATAAGGGGCGTGGTTGTCTGTGAGCCTGGGCATGCAAAATTGCCGACGCCGGGCCGGTAAAGGGGGGGCGCTTCGCCAGCATGTGATAGCAGAGGATGCCCAACGCATATAAATCGGCCGGGCGGCTAGGCCCCTGGCCTTGTACCCGCTCTGGAGCCAGTGTCTCCGGCGACTGAATAGCCTGAGCATGTTTAATCAGATTGGTTCCGTGGAAAATTTGAGCCTGGCCAAAGTTGGCAATAAAAACTTGGTCATTGGCTCCCAAATAAACTTGCTGGGCTGATAAATCGCCGTGTATGACCGATTTCTGGTGGGCATAATCCAAGGCCGAAGCAATCTGTCCGGCAATAAACTGCGTCCGTTGGGGTGAAAAAGGCCCCTCAGCCTCGATGACTTCTGCCAATGAACGAGCCTCAATGTCATCTTGAGCTACAAAAAGCAAATCGCCCTCTTGTTCAGCTTCATCGGTGGAGATAATATTGGGATGTTCCAATTGGGCTGCTTGCTTGGCGATTTGCTTAAAACGGCGGACAAAAAATTCGTCGCCGGTATAGAGGGGGGTAACAACTTTAATGATGACGGGTGAACTATCGATCTCGCGATAGCCGTGATAGATGGTGAAGTGGTCGTTCTGGGTGACTTCAGTCTCAAGGATGTAATTTTCGAGTAGGGTGTTGGAGGTTGTTGCCATCGCTGCTCCTTAATTTGGTAATCTGCCGGAGGACTTTATTGGTTATACGTCCCTCTTCTGGCTTTCCTTCACCTGGGTACAAGAGCAGATGTGGCTGTCTAGCGGTAGTTCAATCTTTTGCCTTTGGCAATCACCTTTTTCAAGACAAGATCAGACCTATCCCTCTGTCCAGGTTCAATACTATCCAGATATCTGGTAGTATCTGGGGAGCTTTTGTTTTAGAATAAATAATGGGGTTTAATAACCTATTCAGTCGACCCTGACCGGCGTCGTCGACCAGGCTGCTTAACACGGTTTGCTGCGCCGGCTCTATTCTTTGGGCTTGCCATTGATTTCGGTCAATTGGGTCGAGTCAGACAAAAAATAAAGCAAGAAATTTATAAATGTGGAGGTTGAAATGATTGAAACAGGATATTACACCAAACAACAAGACAAACTGGTTAAAAAACTCAAAAAAACCTTAAAGCGATACGAACCGCGCTTATCCGCCCAGTACGGCGAGACCTTCGCCGAGACTATAAGCACCGACGCAATGGCCTATTTCATAGAACTTATTCCCCGGATACCATATTATGAAACCGCTTTCTACTGGCCCATCATCTTGCTCAATGCCCAGCTCATCGCCATTGTTAAAGCTATGAAAAAGCACGGGAAAACCGTGGAGGATGTCTTTAGGATTCAAGCGGACTTTTTCAGAGAAGAGACCCGGAAAATTCCCGGTTTTATGGGGCGCGTCTACGTTAGCCGTTTGGCCGGTTATTTCCTGGACAAGATGGCTAAAAAAGGCAGCGAGGAAGGTTGGCAAGCCGAAGTTGTCAGAGGTAAATCCACTGACGATTTTGACCTATCTGTGATTACAAAAAAGTGTGGTCTGGTTGAATACTTAAAATCAGAAGGAATGACAGACTACCTGAAATATTGCAATTTCAGTGATTTTATTATGTTCCCGGCCATGAACATTGGCTTAAAACAACCCTGTACCATCGAGGGCGGCCAATGTGTGTATTGTATGAAATATAAGGGCCAAAGTGAAATCCCAACCTCTTTAGATGTAATTTATAATCCGGCTCAGGGAGGTAAATTAGCGTGAGTAAGAAGATACAACGTGGACCCTTTTCCTCAATTGTTCGGGCTATATATCTCTTGATACAGGGACGAATTCACTTTCCGAAGGATCGTCTTGGGGAAACCGTCGGCGAGGGAGAGGTTTTCGAGATATTCCGGCATATGACGCTCGACCCAGGCCAGGATCAGCCGGAAAAGCCGGGCGCTATCTTCAAGGTTCGCTTCCGGTTCGCCAGCATGTCGCCGAAAATGAATAAAAGGACGTCTTTGATCCCAATACCCTTCATCGTGGCCCAACCGGGATTCAGGTCAAAACTGTGGGCATTGGGTCGGGAGACCGCTGAATTTCAGGGTATCTATGAGTGGGACACCATCGCTTCAGCCCAAAACTACTGGACATCCTTTCCGATGAAGCTGATGAAAAGAAGGGCTGTACCAGAGTCTCTCTCCTACGAGATTGAGAGTATACAGACTGGGGCTGATATTTATGACCGGACGCCCCCCTAATCTTTCAAGCTGCCCTACGCAGTATCCTCAACTACAACAATTGTTGTAGAAACCTACAACTAACGTGGAGAGGGAACCATCTTGTAAGTGGCCCTTTTTGTGTAGCACAAGTCCACATCCAATCTGATCACAAGCGAAGCCTTTTTTGCTACACTGAAGGGGGGATCAAAGTAACTCCGTCTCCAATTAACAAGGGTTACATAAGGAGAATTCAATTATGCAAAACGAAACCTCCACTTTTATCAGCAACTCATCGAATCAATATAAGGGCGAAAATAAAATGAATAAGCAAAAAATTGCTTTAAGCTTATTCTGGATTGGCTTACTGATTGCAGTAGCATTCGCCGCTATTGGCTCAAGGAGTCTTCTGCACAACCTCAGGACTCTTACTATTGAAGAGAACAATGCTACTATTTGGGCAGATGGCGGCCTCTTATGGATATCCTGGGGCTTTTCTGTAACTTTGGGGTCCTTATTAGCAGCCATTGGCGCGTTTGTGTATGTGAAAACCAAAGCAGTTTTTTCGTGGCTCACCACTATTGGAGTTCTCGGCGTCGTCTTTGCTATGCTCATGATATGGAGTCGCGTCTATAACGCAACGCTGTTCGGCATTGGGGGGAGCATTATCTTGGTTTCCTTTTTCGCAATCGTATGGATATGGATGAAAAAGTATACCGCGCTTGATATGCAAGAAAAAATCGCCGGAAGTTACAAGCTGATCGGATACATTTTCTGGATAAACACCTCCTGGTTCCTATGCGGAGAAACAGCCAGAATGCATCTGAAGGCATTTGAGGGGTTGTCTCCACCCACCCCCATAGAGATCATGGTATTTCTAGTTTTGGGTTGGTTCTTTGTGCTTGTGGGTGATTACAAAGAAATGCGGTTGAAGATGTGATCAAAATGACAAACAAGCAGACAATACTAATTACAGGAGCAACCGGAAACATTGGGGGAGGCGCTGCTGTCGCGCTGGCAAAATGTGGTGCTAGTGTTGTATTACTGGGGCGTAAGCTCGAAACATTAGAAGCCAGGGCGGAGTCTATCCGTGTCGCTCTATCTGAAGCGCAGATCAATTATCAGGATACGGACATTGCCACGCTGGTCGTCGACTTTTCTGATATGGAATCTGTGAAACACGCGGCAGCCGAGGCTATGAACCGATTTCCGAAGATACATGGGCTGATCCTATCTGCTGTCGCCTTAGTGCAAAATGGCCCGACCATCCTGCCCAGCGGTCATGAGGTAATGTTTGCTGCCAACGTGATGGGGTCGTTTTTGTTCACCCAGTTGTTGTTAGCGAGAATGCAGCAATCCGACGGATTGGTCGTGCATGTGATTGCGCCATTCTATAAAGAAATCGATTGGGATGATCTTGAAAGCATCAGCAATCACAAGACAACAACCGCATACGAAAGAACAAAGACAATGAATCGGGTGATCGCTGCGGAGTTGGCTCGACGATACACTGGCAAGATATCCTCTGTAGCCTTCAATCCTACGTTCATTATTGATAAAACAGACCCGGAGTTGGCCAAAAGGTGGCCTACCGGATTCATGGGCTTCTTCTGGCGGGTGATGACCGTATTCTTTGCCAGGCCGCCTGCGGTTGCGGGTGAGCCTATTGCGGACCTGATGCTGTCGTATCGAGATCGCAGTGCCATCAATGGCGCCTTGTTCAAACTGGACAAACGCGTCGAAAAGCCTGATAAGGCCATGAATGACGAAGTATCAGGAAAAAGGTTGTGGGATGAGTTGGTTCGGCTGACAGAACTAACGGCTGAATGAAGCACAGCAGTTTTAAACAAATATAAGGGAGAATCTAAAATGAATACATACAGAAAGACCGCCATAATTGTGGGAGTATTAATTCTCCTCGCATATAGTCTGCTTGGAAGTGACAATCCGGATGCAAAGGTATTAGGAATGTTCCTTGAGGTAATTAGTGGCCTTGCTGTTATTGGTATTGCAGTTTTAATGTATCCACTCTTTAAACCCTACAACAAACAAGCATCATTTTGGTACATTGTTTTCAGGGATATTGAAGGTGGACTTATGATTATTGCTGGAATTTTGTTTTTATCTCATAGCACTTTATTGCTAGAGATACGTGATGGGATTTATGTGGGCCATGCCTACATTTTTGCCGTAGCTGCCCTGATATTCTATTTTCTATTGTATCGATCAAATCTCGTTCCTCGTTGGATATCAGTGTGGGGTTTTATTGCAGCCGTATTATTGATACTGGTAAACCTGTTAGAAGTAATGGGTATTATTCCTGCACTGATGATTTTGTATCTTCCAATAATTTTGAACGAAATAGTTCTAGCGATATGGCTAATGGTCAAAGGTTTTAATCCATCTGCAATCGTTTCCGGGGCTGTAAAACAGATATAAACGAAGATTAAATGAGCACACATAAAATAAGAAGGGCTACCCAAATGAAAGCGATTGTATGCACAGAATACGGACCACCCGATGTTCTTCAGCTCAAAGAAGTAGAAAAACCTACTCCAAAGGACAATGAAATACTGATAAGCGTATATGCAACATCGGTAAACTACGGGGATATTATAGCTCGAAATTTTAAAGAAGTCTCCCCTCGAAAATTCAATATGCCCTTCCTCTTCTGGCTAATCGCGAAAATATCCTTTGGTCTCGGAAAACCAAAAATAAAAATACTGGGAAGTGAGTTTGCTGGTGAAATTGAAGCAACAGGCAAAGATGTAAAGCGCTTCAAAGAAGGCGACCTGGTTTTTGGATATCTTGGTCAAAGCATGGGTGCTTATGCTGAGTATCTATGTATGCCTGAAGACGCATGTGTGGCAAATAAACCCGCCAATATGACCTATGAGGAAGCCGCTGTCGTTCCGATGGGGGCAATAATGGCGTTGCATTTGCTTAGAGAAAAGGGAAATATTAAGCCAGGACAAAAGGTTTTGGTCAATGGAGCATCTGGCTCGATAGGTTCAGCTGCAGTACAAATTGCCAAGACCTTTGGGGCAGAAGTTACCGGGGTATGTGGTACCCCCCGATTAGAATTTGTGAAATCTCTGGGAGCTGATAAGGTCATTGATTACACCAAAGAGGATTTTACCCAAAGCGGTGAGACTTATGATCTTATTTTTGACGTATTAGGCAAGGGTTCGTTTTCTCGTTCTAAAAGTTCGCTATCTCAAAACGGATGTTATCTTTTTGCCAGCTTTAAGATGAAGCAGCTTTTTCAAATGCTATGGACTTCAATGATTGGCAGCAAAAAAGTAATATGTGCGCTTGCCCCAGGAAGTACTGAAGATTTAATTTCTGTCAAAGACTTTATTGAGGCAGGAAAGATAAAATCGATTATCGATAGGAGCTTCCCTTTCAAACAGGCTGCCGAGGCTCATCGGTATGTTGAACAAGGGCACAAAAAGGGAAATGTCGTCATCACTGTGGATCATGATAACAAAACCTAACAAAGCGCCTTACTCGACAGGAGATACACAATGTTAATCATACGTGCAGTTGAGAACACTCAAACCGAAACACGCACAATACCTGGATTGACTGAAGTGGCCGGGCGAAGGGTCGAGTTCGACTATCTGCGGGCGTTTGTGATCGTTCTGGTGCTGTGGCATCATGCGATTCTGGCCTACACTACATTTGCTCTCCTCAATCTTGAGAAGCCCATAGAAACCTTCAGCCCTGTCGTTGACATCCAGCGTTGGGTCGGATTCGATCTGATGGCGGGTTTCAACGACACCTTCTTTATGGCTCTGATGTTCTTCATCTCCGGTCTCTTTGTCTGGCAAAGCATCACCCGCAAGGGTGCTCGAAAATACCTGAATGACCGCCTCAAAAGACTCGGCATACCCTTCGTCATCGCTGTTCCGATCCTGATTCCTCTGGCCTACTACCCGGCCCAACTTAATGTCGAACTGGTGTACGGGGGAAGCTCCAGCTATGGAGACTTCTGGCTCAGCATGGTCCAATCCGGCTTCGGCACCGCCGGTCCGCTTTGGTTCTTGTGGCTGCTATTGGTATTCGACGGCATGGTTGCCCTGCTTTATCGAGTTGGTATTCATCATGCTGGTATTTTCCGAGGACGAGCAACCATCGTATTTGAACGGCCCCTGGCATTCTTCGGAGCGCTGCTTGGCATTTCAACAGTCGCATACCTGCCGATGGCCCTCATATTCGAACCGCTGGAGTGGATTGGAATCGGGCCGTTTGAGGCGCAGGCTAACCGCATATTGTTCTACCTGGTGTACTTCCTGGGGGCACAGCGGTCGGTGTGTACGGGCTTGACCGCAGCGTGTTGAAATCTGACAGTCTACTCGCCAGACACTGGTGGGGCTGGCTACGGGCTTGGTCTGGTTCATTGTGTTAGTCGTTCTGGTCATCGTAGGCACGACTCAACCCGTCATCAATGGGCTTGCCTTCACAGTCTCCTGCGCAACTCTCGTGTTCGGGGTCGTCGCAATCTTCCTTCACTTTGTGAAACGGCGGGTGGGCGTCCTCGACAGCCTGAGTGCCAACGCCTATGGCATCTACATCGTCCACTACGTGTTTATAACGTGGCTGCAATATTGGTTATTAGGTACAGACCTCTCCGCTATCGCGAAGGCAACGTTGGTATTTGCAGGAACAGTGATACTCAGTTGGGGATTGATTGCCGCCATCCGGCGCATACCCACGGCGGCGAGGGTCATCTAGTCAAATAATCCTGGCTAAGGATTAAACGCTTTTTGTGATGAGTAATGGGCTTGCCGTTAGACCGCAAAGGAATAGTACGATGAAACATGTTGACAAGCGCCAATTAGTGGGCTGGATCGCAGTGGGTTTATCTATTGTCATCACCTGCGTTTGGGCATTTTGGGGCATTATCGAGAACTTCCACGAAGGCTGGTATCACGAGTCCTGGCTGTCGAATGTGGGTTTGATGCTTGTACAGTACCTTAGCCCGATGCTCATCTTTATGGGTGTTACGCTCATTTCAATTACTTGGCCCCGATTTGGCGGTGGCCTACATATGATCTTCGCCGTGCTCGCTATTTGGTTCTTTCAAGCCTTTTCCAATGCAGCTACATTTTTGATCATTACACCACTGATTGGGCTTGGCCTACTTTACTGGTTTGGTCGTCCCCAACCACGGAATATAGCCATTTTTCTAGCTGTTGGCCTTCCCCTTCTGACTCTCATCATATTTGGCATAGAACCTGTCCTACGCGTGTCTCAACGCCTTGATGATGGCAATCTCCAGGCCCGATTGGTGCAGGGAAACGGGGTGAGTCTCATTTGGGCACCTGATGGGCCCGGCTGGCCGCGTGCCGGGGTAACCTGGGATGAAGCACGACAGGTGTGCCAATATCTCGACGAAGGTGGCATGGTCCTTGCCCCTACGCCACAGCAGATTTGGCGATTGCCGACGGTGGCTGAAGCGGTGCGCTCTATGGCTCGCCACGGCCAGAACAGTGGTGGGGTATGGGATGCGAAAAATGTCGAAGCCACCTACAAAATAGTCCCTGATAAAGAGTCTCCGCTGTGGAATGTACACTCTCAAGTGATCTACTGGTGGACGGCGACAGAAGTAGATGAAGAACACGCCTATATCATTGTCTATGATGGCAAGGTGTGGTCGAGGACAAAACAATTCGGTCCGGCATATTTAGGCTTTCGATGTGTCAAACAACCGTGATTGCTTTTGAAAAATCGAGAGGATGTCACAATGGCAGAATATTATAATCTTGAGTTCAAACGTAGAATGGGAGGCCCAGAACGGGTGCTGCTAATGCTGCCGCTCAATGTGGTAATGGTGGCAAAAATAAAGAGGGCCGTTGATATTGAAAGGCTTGCATCGGTACTTGATAGCTTAAGGAAAAGACATGCGCTCTTGGCCGTGCGAGTTGTCATTGATGAAAATGATATCGCCTGGTATGTAACGGAAGGCGTGCCTGAATTCACTATTAATACGACCCCACCCCAAACGGAAGATCAGTGGCTTCAAACAGTTGTCGAAGAGTGCAAGACCTCTTTTCCAATTGAGACCGGGCCGCTCGTCCGTTTTTCATTGCTTAATTCTCCTGAAAGGTCTATTCTCGTTATCTGTGCCCATCATGCTATATGTGATGGCATGTCACTGGCGTACCTCATCAGGGATATTCTGCAGCAGCTGGCCGACCCTGAGCGAGAGGTTGAGATTCTACCTGAGCCTCCGGCGATAACCAGGGATACGGTTCCATCTCCGCCCCCTTCTAATTTCATAGCCAGGGGATTCATTGGGCTGTTTAACAAGTTGTGGGCCGGAAAAAAGATTAGCTTCGACGGTAGCGATTTGTTAAGGCTCCACCGATTATTCTGGGAGAAGAATCAGGAGGCGAGCGTACTGGCGTGGGAGTCCTCTGTAGCAGAGACAAAGGCCCTGGTTTCACGCTGTCGAGAGGAAAATGTCACGGTAAATACAGCAATCTGGACAGCGTTTCTCGCCGCCCAATATGATATTCAGGGCGCTGTAGCGCCTTATCGGGCCAGTGCTGGTCTGGCTGTGAGTACAAGAGATAAACTTAATGTGCCCGTGGGTGAAGCTTTCGGCTTTTACGCTTCATCGTTAACGACCCACCTGACATATAATCCGCATCAGGATTTCTGGGACTCTGCCCGAGTCGTTCACGAAAAAATACGGGTCAGTCTGGCTAAGACCAATATTTTTCGGTCGTTGTCGGCTGAATTGCTAGCCCCCACGTTGCTTGATTCATTGTATTTCAGTAAATATGGTCTAATGAAAAGTAGATTGTCGGATAAACTGGTGCAACAAATGAATTGGCAGGGGATAAGTTACGGCTATGCCATCACCAATGTGGGTCGCATGAATATCCCGACCAGCTATGAGCAGTACCCACTTGAATCTGTTTATGGTCCATTCGTTTATTCTGATGTCAATGAGAAGACTATAGGTGTCATTACAGTAGGCGATAAAATTACTTTTCTAATGAGCTACAACGAAGCTATTGTCACTTCGCCCACTGCGGAGGCAATCAGAGATACGACGATGAATTATCTTTCAAATGCAGTTGATTCGTAGCTTGGGTGGAGAGAGAAAACTATGAATATTCTGAGTGCTGTTTCAGAAACGGCCTTAATCACGCTAAAAGCACGAGTGCAGGAAGCGGAAAAAGATGAGCCGGTAATCAGGGATGAAGTTGGGCAGGAATGTTTAGCCCGCCTCCGGCCCCTTCTGCCCGTCGAAACGCAGAACAGGCTTCTAAACAGGAAGTTGCCCTCATCGCTGACGAGGTATATTGCCTTGAGAGCCCGCAAATACGATACTTACGCCAAAGAGTTCATTGCTGAAAACCGTACGGGTCTGGTTGTCAGTCTTGGCTGTGGCTTTGATACCAGATATTGGCGTGTATCGGACAAGGCATGGAACTATGTCGAGGTTGATCTGCCAGAAGTGATTGAAGCCAAGAAGAGGGTTTTGGGTGATAAGCTGACATACAGGATGATCGGCTGCTCTGTCTTGGAAGAAGGCTGGATTAACGAGGTCCGGTCACTTCAAAGTGAGAATATCCTCTTCCTGGTGGAGGGCCTCTTGATGTATTTGCCCCCGGCAGACGTGGTTGGTCTATTCAATAAGCTGTCGAGGACATTTTCAAAATCGGAGATTGTTTTTGAAGTGGTCAACAAACGGTATACCCAGGGGTTCTGGAAAAGGAGTGTCGAATCGAGGATGAAGCGAAACCTGGGCAGTGAAGCCGGTGCTGCGTATGAGTTTGGGGTGAGAGAGGCCACAGAGGTTGAGACGTATGGACCAGCCATCAAAGTGGTGGAAGAGTGGTCGTATTTCGAAGATGAAAATGTCCAGCCCAAATTTCTAAGGCTATTTCGGCCTTTCAAATTTGTGACCAGAACCCAATGGACGATTAAAGCCACAATTGGTTGAAGGAGTGATACTCGCTTGAAGCGAAATGAGATATCGCATCAAGCAGGAAGGTACTGATCTCGACACATAATCTCTGGTTGGTCGGCCAAATCTTCAATGCCTTCCAAATCTGCCGGATACATAGACTTTGTCACAAATTGGTTGCAACCCAAAACAAAGCAGTGCCCCTCACAAGCAATGTGGCGTAAGGTGGCTTGCCAACGCCCCACCTTTGTAACCGGTTCGCTTCTGCTGGTGCAATAGCTCGATATTGATATCCCGCCGCTGCTGCCAGGCCACCTGCTGCCGGACAAGTTCCGTAGTTTCAAATGTTAAGATAAAAACGTGTTCCTACTTTTCTTATACTATTTTTATAACAAAAACGTTCCTCGAATTCTCTCTTATCCACCATAGGAAACAGGATTATATAAAAGCGAGCCAAGCTCCACACTCTTTGACATCCCGATAACCTTTTTTGACAAGCTCTGGAACTACAGGTATCATGGATTTAGACAATTACGCTGTCAAAAAATATAGAACCAGCGGTGATGGAGTCCACCCTACAACCGCCCCATAAGGCTAATGACTCCTGCCATAGTGACATTTCACTGGTAGGAGTCGCCGTTGAATGAGCATAAACTCCTGTCAGGAAAATTTCTGGTAAGGAGTTTTTTTATGTCTCTCATAGCCTCGCTGCAAAAAACGATATGGTTAGAGAGATGTCTCTAGAATATGCGATGAAATCAGCCAGATATTACGACCTGCGTGAGTATATCCGCAAAAATGATTATCTGTTTCAAAATGAAGAATTTGGCCAGGAAGGCGACGCCTGGCGGCGGGCCGTGGCCTTTTTTGCCGGTGAAGCGGTTGAACCTGAAGCCGAGCCGGTGTACGAGCGCCGCCGCCGCGCCCTGGAAATTTTTCGGACCGAGCGTCAGCATAAGTTGGCTGCTAAACCAGACGATTAAGGGGAGAATACATGAATCTTTCAATTTCAAAAGGACCGGCCCTAAAGTTTGTTATTCTGCTGGGTATTGTCAGCCTGTTTGGCGATATGACCTATGAGGGGGCGCGCAGCATCACCGGCCCCTACCTGGCTGTACTGGGCGCCAGTGCCACCGCGGTCGGGGTGGTGGCCGGTTTTGGCGAATTGATTGGCTACGGGCTGCGGCTGGTGTTTGGCTACCTCAGCGACCGCACCGGCCAATACTGGACCATTACCATCGTCGGCTACATCACCAATCTACTGGCCGTGCCACTGCTGGCCCTGGCCGGACACTGGCAAGTGGCTGCCTTGCTGATGATTACAGAACGAATGGGCAAAGCTATTCGAACCCCGGCTCGCGATGCCATGCTTTCGTACGCCACCCATCAAACCGGGCACGGCTGGGGTTTTGGTTTGCACGAAGCCATGGACCAGATTGGGGCCGTCCTTGGCCCGCTCATTGTGGCTGCGGTGCTATATGGACGGGGCGGCTATCGCCTTGGCTTTGGCATGCTGCTCATCCCGGCCCTGCTGGCCCTGGCAGTGCTGGTGGCCGCCCGGCTGCTCTATCCCCATCCACACGAACTGGAAATCTCTACCCCAGAGATGCAACCCAGGGGATTCTCAAAGGTATTCTGGCTCTACCTGGCCGCAGTGGCCCTGATTGCCGCCGGGTATGCCGATTTTCCGTTGATTGCCTACCATTTTGAGCGGACCGCCGTCGCGCCGCCGCCCTGGATTCCTACCTTATACGCGGCAGCGATGGGGGTTGACGCGCTGGCGGCGCTACTATTTGGGCGTTGGTTTGACCAACAAGGGCTGGTTATTCTGGCCCTGGCTGCCTTGCTATCAGCTTTTTTCGCGCCACTGGTTTTTGGGGGCGGCTTTGGCCTGGCCCTGGCCGGGATGGTCTTGTGGGGCATCGGCATGGGGGCGCAGGAGTCGGTCATGCGGGCGGCCATCGGCGAACTAGTTTCGCCGGATAAGCGCGGTACGGCTTACGGACTATTGAACAGCGGCTACGGCCTGGCCTGGTTTTTGGGCAGCGTTCTGTTGGGCCTTTTGTATGACTTCTCGCTGCCGGCGCTGATTGCCTTCTCAATGGTAGCGCAGTTAGCGGCAGTACCGTTATTGTGGCAGGTGGGTAAACGTAATGGACATGATAACGTTGTCTCTTAACCTGACGTTTAGCCAGCCGGGGTATCATGCCTGATGAAACACTGAAACTCAGCACCGAATTTGAATGAGAATTCTTTACACATGAAGAAAAAGTTGCGCGAATGACTTTCCACAGCATCCTGTTCAAAAACACCGAAGATTGTCTCAAAAGCGAAACAGTTGACGCCCCCGACTTTTTTGTGGATTTGAATCTTGATCAGATTATTGACGCCATAACCGTCAGCAAGCAGGAATATAATCTAAAACCGTTCTTCTACACGCCCTTGCGCAATGTCGAGGCCATCCTTTATCGCCATGAAGTGATGCAGGATATGGAAGACGAAACGCTGATGGCACACATCAAAGTGTTTGCCGAAAAAATGGTCATTGTCCGTCGCTATCTGGCTCTGGTGGAGAAACTGGACTACAACTACCATAAAAAAGGCTGGTTTCTGGAGGCGATGCTGGTTTATTGCGAGGCCATAACCGGCCTGGCGCACGACCTGAGCCAGACAAACTTGCAATCGTGCGGCTTTTTGGCCTTCCGGGAGTATGTAACCCACTACGTCCACTCGCCCGGCTTTGAGACGCTACGGGCAGAGGCGCAAGCGGTCAAAGATGAATTGTCGGGCGTGAAATACAGCGTGATTGTCCAGAGTGGCAAGTTCAGTGTGCGACAATACGACGGGGAGGCAGATTACAGTGTGGAGATAGAGAAAGTCTTCGAGAAGTTCAAGCAAGGCGCGGTGGGAGATTACCGGGTTAAACTTTATGAGCAGTCTGGCATGAACCATATCGAAGCGAAAATTCTTGAGTTTGTGGCCCGCCTGTATCCCGAACCGTTTGCCGCGCTGGATCGATTTTGCGCCGGTCATAGCCAATTTATTGACGAAACCCTCCGCGTTTTTGACCGCGAAATTCAGTTTTACATCGCCTATCTGGAATTTATGACCGCCATCAAACGCAAGGGGCTGCCATTTTGTTATCCGCAGGTGAGCGCCACCTGCCGCCAGGTGTACGCTAATGAGGCCTTTGACCTGGCATTGGCTAACGCCTTGCTTACCACTAAACAGCCGGTGATATGCAACGACTTTTCTCTGGAGGGGCCGGAGCGCATCATTGTGGTCTCGGGTCCAAATCAGGGCGGCAAAACCACCTTTGCCCGTATGTTTGGACAGTTGCACTATCTGGCCGGTCTCGGCTGCCCTGTGCCGGGCCGGGAGGCGCAGATCTTTCTATTCGACCAGATTTTGACCCATTTTGAGCGGGAGGAAGACATCCGCAATCTGCGCGGCAAATTGCAGGATGACCTGGTGCGCATTCACCATATTCTGGCCCAGGCCACACCCAATAGCATTCTCATCTTGAATGAGGTTTTCGCCTCTACTACTTTGAAAGACGCTGTTTTTCTGAGCCAGGAAATTATGACCAGGGCGATGGAACTGGATTTGCTGGGCGTGTGGGTGACATTCATTGATGAGCTATCGACGTTAAGCGAGAAAACCATCAGTATGGTTAGCACGGTTGTCCCCGAAAACCCGGTCTTGCGGACTTTCAAAATCATCAGAAAGCCGGCCGACGGGCTGGCTTATGCCCTTTCAATTGCCGAAAAACATCGCCTGACCTACAAACAAATCAAGGAGCGTCTCAAATCGTGAAGGTTTTGCTGATGTATCCCGACCGGGATTTTGACCCCGAAGAGAAATTTCCACCCGATGACAGACCGGTGCGGCAGCGGTACGGTGGGGCAAAAAAATTCAACTTTCCACCCATTGAAGCGGCCCTGGTGCAAGACCTGGAACTGAATACGTTATTCGAGTCAATGGCGCAGGGAGACGAGTTTTTGTACGACGTGGCAGTGCCGGCCGTTTTGTCCAGTTTGGATGTGCCGGACATCATCACCTATCGCCAGGAGATACTCAGGGATTGCCTGAACCATCCCAACATCGTCAGGCAAATTTACCATATTCCAATAGAATTTCTGAAGAGGAAGCGCAAGCAATTGTGGAGTATCTGGAGCCGCCATTCGAGTCCGGGGGCTATCCTGAGCAGCGCGCGAGGAATATTAGAAATGTCGGTTGATTTGCTCAGGCAGTTGAAACGAATGGCTGATGAACACGCCGAAAAATTTGAATCGCCGGGCTTTAGCCGCTTTTTTGCCATGATTCAGCAAAAGTTGGACGACGACTATTTGGCCGTTGTAGAAGAGCATCTTAAGGCGCTTAAGTTCCGGCGTGGCGTTTTGATCAGCACCCAATTGGGAAAAGGAAATGAAGGCGCCAATTACGTACTGCGCCAACCCAACCCCGATGACCGGCTCTGGCTCAAGCGCCTTTTTGTTCCAAAATTAACCACCTATTCCTTTTCGCTCCATCCGCGCGATGATCACGGGGCACGAGCGTTGGGAGAATTGCGAGAGAGAGGTCTCAACCGGGTAGCCAATGCGGTGGCCCAATCGGCTGACCACGTTGAAAGTTTCCTCAATACCCTACAATTGGAACTGGCATTTTACATCGGCTGCTTGAATTTAGCCGAGC
>Ga0210124_1000625_pt1 | contig 17240 bp, 12 predicted proteins | sample Muzzi_PWC_D2_FD_185554 | JGI IMG/M metagenome (GOLD analysis project Ga0210124, IMG submission 185554) | Wetland microbial communities from San Francisco Bay, California, USA, that impact long-term carbon sequestration - Muzzi_PWC_D2 (SPAdes) | ecosystem: Environmental > Aquatic > Marine >... | reverse complement strand
CCCGTCGTTGGTGCGCTCGTTGAATCTAAAGGTTTTTGCTTCGGAACTTGGGGTTGTCTTGGCAATGTTCTTCGTTCTTGGTTACACCACGGACACTCGTTTAGATGATTGGCATAGAGATGAATTTGATTCTGCTTACAGTGAATAAGGGCATTTTCGGCATGCGCTAAGGCCTCTCGCCAAACTTTGGGGCTGGGTCGTTCTTGTGGCTTCAGGTGACCATCTACAAAACAACGAATAAATAAGCGTTGTAGGTCTGGGTGAAGTATATTGAATGGAAGGCCATTAGGCGGAGGGATAATATTAGATTCATTGGGGTTGTAAGGGAATAGTCCATACTTAACGCTATGCAAGTCTACTCTGTTAATAGATAAGTTAGGATTTTTTAGAACGCCAGCGAAGGGATGAACCCCCTGCATTAATAATTGAAATATTAGGACGGCTAAACCAAAATAATCACTCTCAAATTTACGGTCAATCTTTGAAAAGTCTTTACCTTGTAACTCTTGAGGAGTATATTCAGCTTTGCCTACCGGACACCGAAAAATTCGCCCAGATTGATCTATGACTTGAAAAGAGTCGGTGTCAATTAACGTTACTAAAGCATCTTTTGTAACAAGAAGGTTACTCTCATTGATGTCGCCCATAATATAACCATGCGCGTGCAAGGCTTCTATGGCTATAGCAAAATTTTGGGCAGTTCGTAGAAGGGATAGCCAATTAAAGTTTGGTAAGACTTTAGCTCGTTTTTTGGGGTGATAAACTGTGTGCAAGGTTGGTGTTTTCTCGATGTATGGCATCATATATCCAACAAAGTTTCCATTACCTGGCGCGTCATATAATAACTCAGTGGGCCAGGCAATTGAAATGTGATCTTGAGCCTTCATATTGTCAATAGGAGGATTGCTTACCATAGCGCGAAGTTTTGGCTCTTTCTCAGAAGTTAACTTTTTCGGAAAATATAGTTTAGCTACAAACTTTGGCTGATCTTGTAATGTCCATACAGCCCCTTCGCCACCGGCGGCCAACTTGTTTTCAAGCGTTATCTGCTGTTTTGATGCTGTATAAAATATTTTCTGAGACATAGATTATCCTTAAGGCATTCAAATTATCAGATCGTATCAACCGACACCAAAAAATTGTAACCAAAACTCAAAATCCACATCATGTACATGACAATTATTGATAGGTTGAAAAGCCAAGTGAAAAGCGTTGGTTAGAATCAATACTCCAGCTAAAATACCCGCTAATATCATTGTGATAGCTAAAATTTTTAAGATAGCTTGTTGTAACAATTGGAGGGCAATAAGGTTTCCGATTGCAATACCTCCTATCACCCCCAATCCACCAAAAATCAGCACTACCCCTGCAAATGAAGATTGATAGCAAGTTAGCAGACTTAATATGAACGATGCGATGCTCGAACCCAACCAATACGCAATAAACAGACTTGTGAAAAAAATAAATCCTCGACCACTGTCAACGATTCTGGCCAAAGAGCCGGTCAAGAGAATAGTAGCTATTGCTATAAAGATACCGGCAAGACCACTTGTAATCTCTGGATCGATAAATATTAGTAAAATGCCTGAAGAAACTATTACACCAATGAATATTCCTGCCACGCCTAAAGGTATAACACTGACAATCCATATCTTCCATAACAGTGAGGAGGGTTTGTTTGTGTTACCGAGAAAAAGTATTTTTGAGGTCAGTGCATCCATCAATAAGGTAAGGAGATTTTTTGGGTTTAGCCAAGTTCCTGTGCCCCTTAACGATGATTGATGAAGTGATTGGGTTGACATTGAAGGCATTGTTACCTTTTGTCGATGGTGCAATTGAGAGGATAAGAATGAGGCCGAGGGCATGGGTTTCTGATGTGATGATGATTTCGGACGGCTATAAGACACTTTCTTTGGCGTTTTACACCAGGGGCAGTTTGCTAAATGCTTGGCGTAATAATGAGTTGGATTTATTCGACACGGTATAAGATTTTTCTCAGCTCTATCTAGCGCCTTTTGCCACATCTGTGGGGTAGGACGTAATAATGGGTTGTGATGCCCGTTGACAAAGCAGTGTGTAAACAAGAACTGAAGTTCGTTACTCAATATCCGAATGTCTAAGGAGTTGGGACTAGGACGAGCCATCGTGGTTTTTGGATGAAAGGGAAAGAAGCCATGCTTAATACAATAGAGTTCCACTCGTCCTATAGAGAGATGCGGATTTGCTAATACACCGGCAAATGGATGGGTGCCATTCATGAGCAGAAGAAAATTCATTACGGCTAAACTAAAATAATCATGATAAATAGTCCGATTGACCGTCCTAAAATCAACCCCTTGTAGTTCGGGAGAGGTGTACTCTGGTTTGCCCACTGGGCAGCGAAACACATGTCCCGATTGCGTAGTTACTTGAAATGAATCAGTATCCACCAAAGAGATAAGAGCCTGATTTGAAATAAAGATATTACTTTCGTTTAAATCCCCGATGACATACCCTCGCGCATGAATTGCCTCCATACTGACAGCCAAATTGTAGGCTGCTCGATGTAAATATTTCCAATTGAATTCAGGGTAGGTTTGGCGACGGCGGCGTGGATTATAGATTTCCAGCGCAGTAGGATATTTTGGAATGAGGGGCATAAGATAGCCTACAAATTTGTTTTGCTCATATAGCAAATCTGTGGGCCAAGCAATTGAGATGTGATTGTAGCGGGTTCGCATGTCATCTGCTGGTGGATTCTCAATCATCGTACGAAGTTTTAATTCCTTCTCAGGTGAGAGCTTTTGGGGAAAATAGATTTTGGCAACTGTTTTTAATAAGCCCACGACGGTCCAGATCTCACCTTCCCCTCCTCTGCCTATTTTTTTATCAAGGACAATTGCCCAATTTGACGTATTATGTAGTATGCGGCCCATTTTTCTCAGATTTCTGTATTCGAACCAGGTTGCATACGACCGATAAGTAAAAGTGTTTTATCATCATCTGTCTTGCTACAAACCTGATCAGATGTTAAGTAATCAGCAAGCTGTTTCGAAACATTATGCTGGTCAATTGTAGTAGTCAGTGGGTCAAACATCACCTGAAAAAAGGGGGGATGAGGAGCGTTATCCAAATTTCGAATTGACAAGTGTTGAATACCATCGGAGAACATAGCCATTGCGGTTACTCTAGCTTTCTGCGCCTGGTATTCAACCATGTCCAAGGCATCTGGTTTAGTCAATGGAACCACTTGATTGATATATTCATTGTTTTGTGGAGCGCATACTGTACTTAAAGTTTTATCTTCAAACATTGCGACAACAGCCCCGTCACCAATGTGCCCTGTTACCAACCATTCATCATTAAGTACACCGACGATCAAGGTTGTCCCATATTCCCGAAGCGGCTGATTTTCGGTTTGAGCAATTTCTTCCAGAGTTTTTCTGGCCTCACTGAAGGATGCTTTGAAAACATCAACCCAATCTGTTTTCTGGTTGGGGATTTGTTTCGTTAGAGCGGTTGAAATAGATGTTAGAGCTGCTTCTACCGCCAATTTCGCGCCTTTATGCGACTGTGTAGCGGAACCAAGCCCATCTGCAACTGCCGCGATAATGGTTTGATTAGAGATAACTCGATAATCGTGATAATCTTGACAAGGCAGTTTCGCCGCAACGTGGCTGGTACCCTGTACTGAAGCGCCAACAATGTTCCAGAATGTCGATAGTCGATCCTCATGAGATAGTTGAATCAATTGATCCATTCCCCTTGATGACAGGGATGGTATGTCAGTATCTGGAGCTTCATCAGAGCTTTTTTGAAACTCGATGGGTTGATCGTCAGGTATAGTTTCTCCGAGCAGTGTTTCTTTCGTGTTGATTTGTGTTTCATCGGATGTTAATATGTCACTATTTGACCTATCTGTAGTTATTTGAGACTCATCGTTCAACGATTCTTCTGACCAAGACTGCTCAGTTTCAGGATGGTGCATATGCCCTGTCTCGGTACCAATTGAGTCAACCTCAAGTTGCTCTTGCTCTACTTGATTCTCAATTATTTCAGGTGGTTTCTGTCGGTTGATAGGCGCGATTTGTACAGGAGTTTCTTCTCTGTTAGGCGACACGTGGTCTTGGTTAATTTTTAAGGAAGAAATGTTACGTCTCTCAGACCAAACGTTATGTAGCCGCCGGAAAAGAAGTACAAACAAGATGAGATTAGCAACACTCCAAATTACATTTAATAGATTAGTCGTCATCTTATTTCTGATTCATACTCATAAGGTTTATAAGTTCAGGCTTTGGAACTCTCTAATGCATCTCCACGACAAACTTACTTGTTTAGTTTTCAATGAGTTCAAAGCAAATTTGCTAACAAATCATCCCCACAATCTATATTTCGCCCCACCCCAAAGGAGATTGCAATGGAACAGTGTCACCTACGTTAGAGTGGGAGGTACTGGTTAGGCTTGCTGACAGCCAAACAAACATTTCCTGAAAATTCAACCCCTTTAATTTTAATGGCTGCCGTGGAGAAATTTGTTTCAAGAGACTCATATCTGCTCTATCGACTCCAATGCAGAAAAAGGCAACTGATTTTCTGGCATCAGCTTCTTTAACGCTCTGCGCAGCCGATTGCCATTCATCCGTCGGGACACCGTCTGTAATTAGAAATATCCAGGGGCGATAATAGGCTATTCCGTTTTGTCTGTAAACTCGTTTACGATTTTGTAGAATATCTAATGCCTTGTTGATTCCTTCACCCATAGGAGTTGCTCCATTGACAGTTAAAGTAGGGGCAATAAATTGATCAACCGTTTTAAAATCATGAACAATTTCAACACCCGCGCCAAAGGTGATTATTGCTATCTCTACCCGTAAAGAGGCCAGACTATCTCTCGCCAAAGTTTCTTTTAAGATTCTTAACCCGGAATTTAATTCATTGATTTTGTCGCCCTGCATCGAACCGGATACATCCAACAAGAGAATACAGGGGCATCTAGGTTCGGGGTTGTCTGCAAATTCGGCTGCGCCAAACAAATTGTCATCAACCTGGCTTTGACCAAAAATATTCAATTCATTACTTGCTGTGTCAAAATTAGCAATAAGTACTTCGCCATCTTCGATTCCTGCGCCAGATAAAGTTTCGAATGATAAAAATTGTTTTCCTGTCAGTTTTCGACTCAGCGTCCCAGGACCATTAATAATGTTCAGATTATCTGCAATAAAGCCCAAAATTTGGTTAGCTGTCACATCACCTGCTACCTCGCTGATAGGGATTTGGTTATTTGCAACTTCTACAACCAGATTTCTGATCATTTGAGACATTTTTAGTCCTCCCAAGATATAGTTATGCCAAATATATCAACTGCCTAGAACAATATGGGGTTTATCATCTTTGTCTTGCCCGCCATCTGACTCATCAGATGATGCACTCTTTTCATTGCCTGGAACAATGTGACCACCTGTCAGGCGTTTTGTTGAAGGTTGACCGCCTTCGGAAAATTGACGCATAATCCGAGCAATTGTGCTGGGATCAATATCGGCATTTGCCGCATGCTGCTGTTGTATATAGGCGTCAATGGCTTTTGTCACTAAGTCTTGCTGCATCTGTAATGTTTTCTGTTCTTTTTGAGTAAAAGTTTTAAAGATGTGAGGGATCATGTCGGGATGGTGTAACATGAGTTCTCGAACGTTAGTTAGGTCAATGGCTTCATTTCGGTCCTGAGTGTGTTCAAGGTCCTGCTTATGCCTGCGAGACTGAATATCCAAATCAACCTCTTCTTGGCGGATTTTCTCTGCCCGTTTTGCCTGGTTCTGCATCTCTTGTAAATCGATTTGGGCTTTTAGTTGGTCTCGCTTCATCACATAATTAGTGACACCCGTATCCGAGGCGAAATTGAGGATTTCTGCGTCCTCCACTATTAACCCCAAATGGGCCACATTGCCAACGCTACGAATAATTTCTTTAATGGTATTTGATGTGAGATTGGCCTCTTTGTGATGGGCTAACTCCCCCAGTAAGGTCGAGAGAACCTTGTCACGTAGTTCAGCCAAAGGATCAATATGACCTGTCGCTACAGCTTGGGCATCTGTTACACGATATCGAACCTTCGCCTGTATCTTGATTGTGCGACCTCGTTCGTAAACTGGAAAGGGGCGTTCAATTTGAAAAGATAGGCCATAACGTATATCGACCGCCAAAGCTGTAAATTTTCCAAAGAGTCGATTACCAAAATTTATAGTTTCACCTGGTTTTAGGCTGCAATAAAAGTGCGAGCCACCTCCAACGTGTCGTAAGACAATGACTTCGTATCCCTGTCGCCCAACAGGGCCGGAGAACACTCCTTTAATCGGAATTTCTTCAATCAATTTTTGTGCTCTGGTGAGATTATCAGTCATAAATATTTCTCCTAATGGCGCTATTCTCACTACAACATTTGTTTCTTGATTTTTGATTTTGCCAACGTGGCTAATTGGCGTATCGTTTTATCTTGATTTGGCTGTTGCCAACGCCCAAGCGTGTTCCAAATAAATTCACGATGACGGGGTACCTCTACTTCTATAAATATATCCGCTAAAATATCACCAAGCGTATCGGGCCAAGTCGTGTTATTTGTAGCGTAGGTAGTCCAACGACGAATAATGAAATCAAACAGTTTATTCTGTTGCTTAAATTCAAAGGCTTTTACACCTATTGATATAATCAACTGCCACGGTGCCTCTTTATTTATCTGGCTTTTTTGGATCAAGTGAAAGAGATTATCTGTATCCGACTCCGCTTCTGCTGTCCCTTCTTCATCATTAGCAACCGCGATAAAAACTTCGGATAGATATAATAGTGTCAAAACAACAATGGTATAACGCCTCGCTAGAATCACCTCGTCTTCATCATCAGACTTTTGTACCCACTCACTAAAAAAAGACAGGGTGTTTTGTATTTGTCCTTGTAAACTTAGTACAACCAGGCTATAGATAACCGCTCCAGCTGCATCCTCATGGCTGGCAACTTCTTTGAGCTTGTTATAAGCTAAGGCTTTAGCCCAATCTTCTTCTATTAACCCAATTTGTTTGCAAACTGAGGCAACTGTCCAGCGACAACGCTCACCTATTTTGGTAGGATTATGGATCCATTGTGCCAGTAATTGGTCAATATCTGATCGGTACTGTCTATCCAAAATTAATCGGGCTAAAGGATAACCCACAGCTGCCCGGACAGATTCTCGTTTGTCGCGTGCCCAAGGCTCTAAAACTTGTCTATGCATTTCATGGAAGCCAAGCCTGCCGATTTCGGCAACTGCAACTGCTGCCCGAGATCGGATTTCCCAGTAGGAATATTTTTCAACGATTTGCTTTAGGGCAAACAGCAAATCTAGAGAGATATTACGATAACGCCGACGCATTAAATCGAAAATAGCCGTAACCGACCCTTTATTCTTAAATTGGATAACTTCTTCCAATCCGTCATCGCTACGAACAATTTCGACACCAAGACTTTTCATAAGTTCATCATCACCAATCTCAAAACGAAAAGGTGATGTTTGCTCTTCTTCAGTACCGGTAACCCCCAATACATGCAGAATAATTTCATACACACTGCGAAAATCTGGATATTTAAGTCCGTCAAAAATACTGAGAGTGATCGCAAAAAATTTATCACGGTCACTGGTAGCCTGATTGGCAAACCACTCATTAATGGTTTTTTGAGAGGAGGCATCCAAGGGTGCCAATGATCGGATTTGGCGTGCTGAATCGAGTTCTCTAATATGTTCAACCATATTTAAGTTTTCAATTTTGAATTCGACGATGTCGTTGCCTGCAGATTTAATGTACGAGCTATGAATGTGCGATATCTCAGATTGAACACTCCCTTGGGTTTCTTCAAGCTCCTCCTCAATCGGCTCTTTTGGTTCGGCTTCAGATGGCTGCTTTTTCACCTCTTCTGCCTCAGATTTTTGATTTTCGTCTGGTGAGTCGCTTTGTATAGCTGATTCTTGGTATCTATCTAAATTTTCCATCTAAATTTTCCATGATTTTTCTGATTTATCTTGAGGTTGCTCATATTTGCTTAATCTTATTAATCCACTGTTGAGGTCTTGTTTTGTGAATTACTACTCATTCATCACAAACCTAACCACATTAAGTTATTGGGTGATTGAACTCCATGAAACCTTTCAAGGTTTCAAATAATTTTTGAGCCTTACCTACTTGGTCAGCAGTTAACGCGGCTATTTCTAAAAAGCCTTTCAAATTCTGTAAAAGTTGTTTAACTTTAAAACGGTTTTGTTCAGGTTGTGGCAGATTATTCTGGTTTTTCAACTCAGCCACAATTTCTTTAAGATAATCAATTTCGTCTGCTTGTTTAAGTACATCAACAAGCAAATCAACCAGGTCATCAAACGGATCAATTGTATCTTGTTCCTGTTTAATGATATTCTGTCCAGCAACCGCAATTTCCCCTCTCTTTACCCTTGTTACCTCAATATCTACATCGGCTACTTGATTAGCATTTATATTGGGAAGGGCTGTTGCATTCTCAACAATATTTTCCCCAGCGGCTTGAATTTCGGAATCTTCGATCTGACTAATCTTAATTGCCCGTTTAGGTCGAGGCATTCTATCCTCCTTTTTGTGGTCATCACGATGCGGTTTCTCATCAACACCAGTTTGTTCGGAATGTGAATTGCTCTTTATTAGGACTGGTTTAGGTATTCCGGGAGGTTTGTCTTCAGTAATCGCTGCGCCCAGTACGACTGCTGTCCCAAAAATCAACTGGGCTGCCCTGGCTTCGTGATTATCGAAATACTTCAGCGCAGCCAAACTATACAAGAACAAAGCCGGAAGATACTCACCATAAAAATCAGGCGGATGTCCCATATAATGAGAAGCAATCTCACGAATGGTGAAAATCACATGGTAGGCTTTTTGCAAATCCGAGTGTACGGGAGGGGTAGCGTCGCCACCTAATGATGCAGTGGTTAGGATTTTTTCAAAATGTAGATAATCAGCAAATGTGAAATCGTGCTGCTCTTGACCTAAAATCATCTGTCTGATATAAGTTTCTAATTTAATGAAGTCATATAGATTGTGTCGTTTGGTCACCAAGGCGAAATCAATCAGCCAACCCTGATCCTTGGCATCAACCAAGATATTGCGCAAATGCAGGTCGCCATGAACGGTTGATTTTCTACCACGCAGCAAGCGGCTCAAAATTTCAGGGTAGAAATGCAGTGGATTTGGATACGGTTGCTGGTCATCATTCCAGACGATCATTTCCTGTTTGACATCAATAGTTGATTCAGGAAAGCGATTAAAGGCTCGGCTGACAATTGTTTCTAGTCGCTCCCGCCGGTTATAGATCACTTCTCCGCACACTACCACCAATTCACCAATACTAAGAGTTTCAGGTAAGTTTCCTTCAACCTTGATGATGACTCCTGGCAGGTTGACAACCTGGAGTTTGAGTTCATACGGTTTAACCTTGGTTATTACTAAATTATCAATTCGCAACAGGCTTCCCTCAGAGAAATTGAGATGCCTTTCTTCAATATCGGTTCCTCTGAGTAATTGATACTCTTCGAATATCTCTTGAGGTTCATTGGATTTCCAAATTCTATCTAGAGAGGATTTACGTATCTTTATACGAAGATGTTCGATCAGGTGGCGCCCATACTCATCGGAAAATCGGCATGTGTAGGATTTATTTTGATCGTACCAAATATTGCCCAAGGATTCGACGAGAATTCCTTTGAGCATCGTCTTGATTTGTTCTGGCGAAGTTGTCTGATAGTAATCCTCAAAGGTTTTTGTCTCTCCCAAAATGCCGTCGCCCATAAAGGTGTAAGCCAATGCCGCGAACTCTGTCCCTTCTGTATAGTTTTCAACTCTAGCTGCCACTACAGGTAAGGTTCTGGCAACGTAGTTTTTGGCGTTATCATATTCCCTGCGAAGTTCAGATTTAGGACCAATCTTAACAATCTGTCGGGCGATACGCTCTCCTTGCTGATTGAGTGGTTGTACTAAGAGTACTCTGGCTCCGCCGAAGCCACCTTTAAATTCTTGTTCAACATATATGACACTTTCATCTTTATATATTTGTTCAACAAGGGCTTGCTGCTCTACTGCAAACTGACGCCCCATTTTGAGCCAATGTATCATGGGTTTGATATGATCTTGATGTGACATGAAACGCCTCTATTTCTATCTTATAATTTGCCCCGGATAATCTATTGAGTTAAAGTTCCATCAATTGGTGAGCAACAGACTGAGCAAAATCATCTAAATCCAAATTGGCCTCCTGGCCAAGAATCAAAAAATTGTTAGCATGTGGTTTAAATGAAGCGCAAATCACCTGCTCTGTTTGTGGCCCAAGACCAATCAAAATCACTTTATCACTAACCTTTTCAGATAAAAGATTTACTCTTGGATCCTGACGTAATCGGGCTAAGTGACTTACCCCATCAGGAAGGATAATTGCCCTAATTGTATGAGCCATATCCAGCAACCGCTCCAAACTCATATCGGGGACAATAGTTAAGCCATGTACACCGCTCACTTGTTTTGTTCGCAAGCCGACTAAATTGACACTTAATCCAGCTTCACGTAAAGTGGTAAGGAACGTGCCAACAGGTTTTTCTTCAAAACCATCGGCCAGAAGGATAATGGCTTGTCCATGACGTGAGTTTGACATAGTTCTTTCGCTGAAGATTAGACCTTGACTAATGCTATCTTAGCAGACCTTAGGCTTTAGTGATCTGTCAGAATACTTTGAGATTCTTCGCTGCACTGTCATAAACTTGAGTCGTCTTTCATCTGTGTTATAATCAAGCCATCCCCAATAACAACCTGAATAGTTTCGCTTCGACCCCGAAGGGAAAGGGAACCATGTCTTCCAAGCAAAATCATCAAGCGTTGGTGATACCTTTAGAACAGGCACTCAAACAGTGGCACTACAAAGACACTCGGGTTTCGCTGGATGAGGTGCTTCCCTATTTATCTCGCCAACTCAGACTGGATGGGCTAATCGGTCAGGTAGCGGCTGCACAGGCTGTTAATAAAATGCTGCTGACCTTGCTTGAGAAATTGGCCGAGCGTGATGCAGACGCAGCTTTGCTTCTACGCCGTCGCTATATTGATGATGAGACCGGCTTCTCCGTGGCGAATTCTCTGGGGATCTCGGAGAGTGCTTTTTATCGCCAACGGCGAGATGCGCTATCCGCACTGGCAGAAACCGCCCTGATCCAGGAACGACAAGCGCAGTTGGACCACGCTGCTCGTTTGGGAAACCGTTTGGAGCCACCTTCATATCATCAACTGTTTGGGTTATCAAACCTCCGCAACCATCTAAGAGATTTGTTATGCAGCCAATCTGATATCAGACTTGTTTGTTTGGCCGGCATCGGTGGTATTGGTAAAACTGCGCTGGCCGATGCGCTAGCTCGCGAAATTATTGCCGCAGGGTGCTTTGACGATTTGGCCTGGGTCAGCGCTCGACAGCAGCAATTTGTACCCTGGGGTGAGATTCAAGAAACATCTCGGCCAGTTCTCACCCCCGATGATTTGATCACCGGCCTTAATCAACAGTTGAGTGGTGGCGTAGCCCCTCCACATCCACCTGACGAAGCCCTCCCCGCCTTAAAAGCACGGCTAGCCAAACAATCTCACCTTATCATTCTTGACAATCTGGAGACTGTAGCGGATTATCAAGAACTTGTACCACTCCTACGTGAGCTAAGTCAGTGGGCCTGGATTTTGGTCACCAGCCGGATCAGTATTCAGGAACAGCCGGATGTTCATGTCACAAATGTGACTGAGTTAAGTTTAGAAAACACCGAAACGCTCATTCGCGACGAGGCTCATCGGCGAGGGATTGATGATCTGGCTGATGCTTCAACTGAGACTGTGCGGCAAATTTATAGTGTCATTGGGGGTAATCCCCTGGCGATAAAACTCATAGTCGGGCAAATTCAGGTTCGTTCTCTGCCGGTTGTTTTGGCCGATTTAAATGAAGCCCGTGGGCGACAAATCGAGACGTTATATGAGTTTATCTATCGTCAGGCCTGGGAGCTACTGGATGATATAGCTCGCCGTGTGCTGTTGACAATGCCCTTAGTTGCCGCTCCTGGCACAACATTGGAGCATTTGGCCGGGGTTACCAACTTGGGACATGATGACCTGTATGACGCTCTTGAATTACTGATAAGATTATCACTAGTGGACGTTGGTGGTTCCATTAACGAGCGCCGTTACCAAATCCATCGTTTGACTGAAACGTTTTTACATAAGCAGGTGACCAAATGGGTTTAGCTGTCGCTAATCATCAAGGTTGGTCGCAAGTCTTTCGCGATCTTATACTCTCAAATTGCCGTTATTGGTTGAGTTGTGCCCAAGACGATATAAGCAAGCTTTTATGCGAAATGCCCCAGGTACTTCAAGCACTGCATTACGCCTTAACCTTACCCGAAGCCTGGGAACCAGCTCGCGATCTGATATTGTGTCTCAGCGTACTGATGAATCGCCACGGACAGGGTATATTTTGGGAGAGTCTCTTGGCCAGAGGTGTTGTTCGAGGCTCCGAAGAAAAAGATCCGGTGGAAATCGAACTTCGTCTTCAATTGGGCAAGCTTTATCGTTTACAGGGCCGCTTATCTGAGGCTCAAGATTGTTTACAAGCGGCCCTCGATCTTTGTGAGCTGTACAATCTGCAGACACATTATTGGGCCGTGGTGAATCAGTTAGGGCTTGTGGCTCGTCTCTCGGCCCGACATGAGGAAGCCCTCAATTATTGCCACCAAGTCTTGGTTGAACAAAATCTCTCCTCCTCAGAGTATGCTGAGGCGCTGAATGTGATGGGATTGGTGGCTTACGATCGCCGTCAATGGGAAGAGGCGCTCCGCTGCTTTGATGAGGCATTAGTCCGATACCGTTCGTTGGGTGACTCCCACGAAATAGCCAGAGTACTCACTAATCGAGGTATGGTCTTACAACAGAGAAGCCATTGGGATAAAGCTGAGAAAAGTTATAGAGAGGCAATTTATCATTTTCAATCAGTGGGTGATAGGATTGAAATCTTCAAACCGGTTAATAACCTGGGAAATATTTTTTTGATGAAGCAAGACTACAAGGCTGCTATCCTAAAGTATCAAGAATCTTTACCTGTTTTTCAACAATATAACTACATAGTTGAGTTAGCTCAGGTTAATAACAATTTGGGAATGGCTTATACGGGACTCGGAGATTGGCAAGCTGCCGAATCCTACTTTTTAGCATCTATTGAGTCGTGGAAAAATATAAGAGATAATTATAATCTGGCCAATGTTCTTGACAACTACGGCAAAATGCTCTTAAAAGCTGGACAATTGAGAAAGGCATATGAAGTTCTGAGTGAGGCACTGAGGGTTTTGAGCGCCGCACCTAAAAACCCGGCGAATTCTCGTTTGCAGAGGTTTATAGAAGATCGATTAGTGGGACTGCGAGAAGACAAAAATTAACAGTAGGGTCGATTGACCCTACTGTTGAATTACTAACAAGAGGTGTTACTACAGTCTTCTGCTTGAGCAGTTCCACCAAAACTGGCAATATTTGTTACTATAGGAGTAGCAGCAACTGCCGTAAGCAGTAGTGCGGCTAAAAAAGCTGCCATAACTCGAACGCGTAGTACTTGGATCATTTTAGGTCTCCTTTCAATGAAAATTGGCCGAACTATCGAAGAAGGGATCCCTGGAGTTGCGACCTCGTCGTTTGACGAGGATTTCAACGCCTGCGCGCAGTACCTACTCAGTTCGATTGGGTTATTTTTATTTCGCCTTCCGACTTGGCAGAAGGCTGATGTTAATGACTCGTCTCATTCCGCCGGAACATTCAAGATGTATCCAGTATATAAAGTTTTGGGTCTTTTTTCTTGCCACCAACTTTTCAAGAATTTGATATTCTCTGCTATAGTCTGACAAATGTATGATCATTTCAAAGAAGCATCATATCCTATAACCTATTACCGTAGAGAGATGGCTTGTATCACTGCCGCCTTGGCTATGCAACGTAGTGTTCGTGTGGCAGGATTAAGCGGTATGGGAAAGTCGAACTTTTTACGATTTCTTGTTTCACATCCTCAACTTCTGCTCGAATACCCTGCTATCAATACCGTCTCTATCTTCCTTCTATATATCGACTGTAATAGATTAGGCTCGGTAAATGCCTTGAATTTTTACCGTGAGTGTCTCTTTACCTTACAGGTTGAACACTCGATAGTGACGTTAACCGACGAGTACCTTTTATATAAGCAGCTAGAGTCGGCCTTAAGGGAAATAGTGCGTAATACACCACTTGTTTTAGTGGTTGATCGATCCGAGTTGCTATATGAAGTGGTGAGTGAGGAGTTTTTTGGTCAGCTTCGCAATCTACGGGATGAGATGAAAGCTGGTCAGATGATGTTTATTTTTGGTAGTCAGCAGCCGTTAGGAGATTTGTATGAATTGGAAAAACTCTTTAGCGATACGTGCTGGGTAGGGCCATTGGCGGATGCTGATATAACCAACTTTTTTGATGGACAAGAGCGCCATTTGGGAGTCAAAATTGGTAAGTCATGGCGAAGGTTACTTTGGCGACTTACCGGGGCACATCCCGGTTTGCTAAAGAATGGGGTAGAATATTTGAGCCGGTTGGAGACAAAACGTTATCTTAGCGGGAGACCGCCTAATGATGAAACTCTGATACAGGATTTGCTTGATTATGAGCCAATTCAGCGATATTGTCAGCGGCTTTGGGACAGTTTGCTCGAAACGGAACAGCAATCTTTGTTAATGTTAGAGCACAATCCAACACAGACACCCTCACCTAGTTTGATGAAAAATGGTGTGCTTGTTGAGGACCAAAATCGGTGGCATATATTTAGTTCGTTATGGCAGATTTATCTAAGAAAGGCAGTTTGGTCTCGGCAGGGGGTAGAGCCAATGCAAATCGAGACAAATTTAGCTACACGGCGTGTAACTTTATGCTGGCAAGGTCAAACTGCCTCAGTCATGATTAAACGCTCGTTAGTATTTAAGCTGTTACGAGTGCTTGCGAGTGCGCCGGGCGAAGTTTTTAATAAGAATACACTCATTGAAGCGCTTTATCCAGATGAAGAAGGCGAGGGCGTTTCAGATGATGCTTTATTCCAATTGGTGACAGCATTGCGCAAGTTGCTTGATCCATTAGCTAAATCACTTTGCCCGGAGATGACGACCTGTATAGAAAATGTACGAGGGGTTGGCTATCGGTTGGTTTTGGGAGGCAGACGGTGAAGCCACCCCCAAAAGAACAAAGGTTAAGCGGTTAAATTCTGGATCTCTGGCACGGGCATTGCACATTGCCCGGATTGCGGCGAAAAAATCATCTCTAAAATCTAAGTTAAGCGTTGCAATTGACCACCAATTTCAGTAATCATATCAAGGTGCCAAGTATCAGCGGCATTGGTACCCATTTCAGTCAAGTCAATAATCGCAGTTTGAACGTCCTCTTCCTACAAACGGCGAGATGTACGAAGTTCCCCGCCCGAAGATATTCTTCTCACCCCCCATTAGTTAGACAATCTCCTATGCATCATATTTGTGTCTAAACAAACCAGACTGATGGCTTAAAGTTAAGCTTAATTTGATCTAAGTAATTTTCAACATTAAGTTGTTACATTTTTAGCAATGCCAAGAATGTCAATAAATCGCTCAAAAGATAAAGAGCGAAGAAAGTTCATGATGACAGTACATTTTTGGTGCAAAGTGTCATAAGTTTTAGAGCGCATCAACTTGTCCCGCATCACGCGCCATAAACGTTCAATACCATTGAGATTAGGAGAATAAGTGGGTAAGGGTACAAATTCAATCTGGTCTTGATGGGCTTTGAGCTAATCATATCGCCGCCGCTGCCACAATAGCCATCCAAAACCGAGTGTTAGAGCAATGAGTACCACAATCGCTCCTCTGATAACATTCAGCCAAGAATTGATTGGTGATACACCCGTTTCAGGCAAATATTTCACTTCCGTCAGGGGATTGTCTTCTTGGGTATCCCCACTTGGCCTATTCTCAAACACCGCAAACAGAGTCAAATGATCTACCAAAACACAGACCCGCCCCATTAGCAAGGGGCTAGGGTCACTTTCAGGAGCCGTAGGCAAACTTTCCCATCTTTCATTGTAATAGGTTTGGAGTAGAAAATTGGCCGGGTTCCCATCGACTGCAGAGAGTTCCGTTTGGGTGTATCGAAAACAGATTTTTATCGGCGGGTTAAATTTACTGACTGGCGTTCCACCTGCATCATTGACCGTTATTTCAGCCGAATGATTCTGGTATTCAAACGTGCTAGGCGCGGGCAGCGGCGCTCCAAGCGAAGGCACGCAGTGTATACTAGCATCGGGTACTGCTTGCGAAGGCACAATAACCTGCCAAGGCCAGCAATCTATGATTTGATCTGAAATAGGGGGCGGGGCAGGGGCATCATCGTCATCATCACTATCAGGCGGAGATGGGGCAGGTGTAGGCGTAACCGTTCCAGTGCAATTTAGGGTATAACTGACCGTGGGTTGGGTGGGGTCATTGGTAGTAAAGCTCAAGGTCGCTGTGCGTAACCCTACTTCCGAAGGGGTACACTGGATTGTTACCATTTGATCGGCTCCGCCATCGACGATGCTGAAAGGTGGGCCATTGATGATGTTGAAATCACCGGCATTGGCTCCACTTAACATACCTCCACCCGGTTCACCAACATCTAGGGTGCTATTACCTGTCTCCTGCACGTTGAGGGTGGTATTGATGGTGTTGCCGATTTCAGAAGTTCCAACATTAATAGTACTGCCCACCGCTGGAACAGAACCATACCCGGGTATGAGCGCCAACACTGTACCGCTGATGACAAAGTTATAGGGATTTTCGTCTAAATCGTTGTTATCAAAAGCCAGAGTCCCACTGAAAATACCTGCAGTTGTAGCATCTAGCTGAACTTCAAACGTGGTTGAGCTTGTCGGTATCACGGTGGTGGTGCCGAAGTTATTAACCAGGCTATAGCCAACCGGCAGAGTGATCGGCGGGGTTAGGGTTAGATTTCCCACACCAGAGTTATAAACGGTGAAAGTTTTGGTGATGGGAGCGCCTACGACCGTCGTACCAAAACTCACCATACCTGTATCATCTGGAATGCTGATCCCATTGTCAAGCACATCTATCTCCGGAGCAGCATCGAGAAACAGAATCCATACAGACCCTCGAGAAGGCCCACCATCAGCATCGCCTGCTGCAC
>Ga0210124_1000624_pt1 | contig 17287 bp, 10 predicted proteins | sample Muzzi_PWC_D2_FD_185554 | JGI IMG/M metagenome (GOLD analysis project Ga0210124, IMG submission 185554) | Wetland microbial communities from San Francisco Bay, California, USA, that impact long-term carbon sequestration - Muzzi_PWC_D2 (SPAdes) | ecosystem: Environmental > Aquatic > Marine >... | reverse complement strand
TATTGCTGCCGGAAACAAAGACCACCCGTTACGAAACGGCTGATCGACCTGATTTTGAGGCCAAGTTCAAGGAACTCTGTCCCGATTGTGAAATCATCTACAGTAACGCCAACCAGGATGCCAGTGCTCAACTCTCTCAGGCCGAAGCAGCTCTGACCAACGGCGCTCAAGTATTGGTACTCGACCCAGTCGATTCCGCCGCCGCTGCCGTCATCGCTGATAAAGCCAACGCTCAGGGTGTGCCTGTCATCGCCTACGACCGCCTCATCCTCAACTCCGACGGGGTCAACTACTACATTTCCTTTGACAATATGAAAGTTGGCGAACTTCAGGCTCAGAGCCTGGTGGATAAACTGGATCAGATGGCCCTCAAAGACCCTCAAATCGTCATGATTAATGGGTCTCCCACCGACAACAATGCCAAACTCTTCAAAGAAGGCGCTCATAGTGTCTTTGACCCCCTGGTCAAAGCTGGCAAACTGACCATCGCCAAAGAGTATGACACCCCTGATTGGAGCCCAGACCAGGCTCAGAATGAGATGCAGCAAGCACTCACGGCCCTCAGCAACAAAGTTGATGGTGTCTACGCCGCCAATGATGGCACTGCCGGTGGCGCTATCGCCGCCATGAAAGCGGCTGGTCTTGAGCCACTGCCCGCAGTGACTGGACAAGATGCCGAACTGGCTGCCATCCAGCGTATTCTGGGTGGTCAGCAGTATATGACCGTCTATAAGGCCATTAAACCCGAAGCCGAGGCTGCGGCGGAACTGGCCTATGACCTGCTGACCGAAACCAAGGTGCCGACCAGTATGACCGCAGGCAACACTGTCAACAATAGCAAGATGGATGTTCCTTCGGTGTTACTCACCCCTGTGGCTGTCACGCAGGATAATATCAATGACACCATTGTTAAGGATGGTTTCTGGACCGTTGACCAAATCTGCACCACTGACTTTGCCAGTGCCTGTCAAGCAGCCGGGTTAGAAGTAACGGCACAGATGACTGGAACTGAGTCAATGACTCAAGGGGTGATGGTAGATATGTCCAATAATGCTACCCTGGGCGACTTTCTAACCGACAGCAAAGGGATGACCCTCTACGTGTTCAAGAACGACAAGCCGGGCGAGAGCACCTGCTACGATGCGTGCGCAAATGCTTGGCCGCCGCTGTTGGTAGCGAAGGGTGAGCAGCCCAAACTCGGTGACGGAGTCTCCGGTAACGTGGGCGTGATTGAACGTACAGATGGCACCTACCAGGTGACCCACGATGATATGCCCCTTTACTATTACGCTCAAGATGCCAAGGCTGGCGATACCAAGGGTGAAGGTTTCAAGGACCTTTGGCACGTAGCGCATCCGGCAATGGCCAGTGCTGCTCAACCGATGATGGCCAGTGGCAAGATAGCATTATTGCTGCCGGAAACAAAGACCACCCGTTACGAAACGGCTGATCGACCTGATTTTGAGGCCAAGTTCAAGGAACTCTGTCCCGATTGTGAAATCATCTACAGTAACGCCAACCAGGATGCCAGTGCCCAACTCTCCCAAGCCGAAGCGGCTCTGACCAACGGCGCGCAAGTATTGGTACTCGACCCAGTCGATTCCGCCGCCGCTGCCGTCATCGCCGATAAAGCCAACGCTCAGGGTGTGCCTGTCATCGCCTACGACCGCCTCATCCTCAACTCCGATGGGGTCAACTACTACATTTCCTTTGACAATATGAAAGTTGGCGAACTTCAGGCTCAGAGCTTGGTGGATAAACTCGACCAGATGAGCCTCAAAGACCCTCAAATCGTTATGATTAATGGGTCTCCCACCGACAACAATGCCAAACTCTTCAAAGAAGGCGCTCATAGTGTCTTTGACCCCCTGGTTAAAGCTGGCAAACTGACCATCGCCAAAGAGTATGACACCCCCGACTGGAGCCCAGACCAGGCTCAGAATGAGATGCAGCAAGCACTCACGGCCCTCAGCAACAAAGTTGATGGGGTCTACGCCGCCAATGATGGCACTGCCGGTGGCGCTATCGCCGCTATGAAAGCGGCTGGTCTTGAACCACTGCCAGCAGTGACCGGACAAGATGCCGAACTGGCTGCCATCCAGCGTATTCTGGGTGGACAACAGTATATGACCGTCTATAAGGCCATTAAACCCGAAGCCGAAGCTGCAGCGGAACTGGCCTATGACCTGCTGACCGAAACCAAGGTGCCGACCAGTATGACCGCAGGCAACACTGTCAACAATAGCAAGATGGATGTTCCTTCGGTGTTACTCACCCCTGTGGCTGTCACGCAGGATAATATCAATGACACCATTGTTAAGGATGGTTTCTGGACCGTTGACCAAATCTGCACCACTGACTTTGCCAGTGCCTGTCAGACGCTTGGGTTGAAGTAATGGCGCTCCGATCCTTCAGCCAAAATGTAAACACAGTTAGTTAGATTGTAGGGGGGTGCATTGCTGCGCCCCCCTTTTTGGAGACAACCTATGAACAAATCTGAGCAAAAACCCATTTTGGAAATGCGCGGTATCAGTAAACGGTTTGGCGCGGTTCAGGCTCTATCCGAAGTTGATTTTGAAGTGTATCTGGGCGAGGTCGTCGCCCTGGTGGGCGACAATGGGGCTGGCAAATCGACTCTAGTTAAGATAATTTCCGGGGTCTACCAGCTTGACGCAGGCCAGCGCTTTTTTAATGGTATGGAAGTGACCATCCATAACCCAAGAGATGCCACTAAACTGGGAATTGAGACAGTTTATCAAGACCTGGCACTGTGTGACAATCTTGATGTAGTGGCCAATCTCTATTTGGGCCGGGAACAAGTGCAACCTGTGATACCAAGCCTGTTGAAAACAATGGATGAAGTTGCAATGGAGCAAGCCGCCACCAAGGTTATCGACGATTTGCATGTCCGAATTCCGTCGGTTCGTACTCAGGTCGCTGCCCTCTCAGGTGGGCAGCGCCAATCAACCGCGGTGGCCCGAGCGGTGATGTGGAATTCCAAGGTCGTTTTGCTAGACGAGCCGACAGCCGCCCTGGGGGTTGAGCAAACCCGCCAGGTGAAAGATTTGATTTTACGGCTGCGGGAACGCGGTTTGGGTGTTGTGGTCATCAGCCACAACCTGGTGGATGTTTTTGATGTCTCGGATCGGATCATCGTGCTGCGCTTGGGACGCCGGACCGCCACCTTTGAAACTCACGACTCCAACCCTGAGCAAGTAGTGGCAGCGATTACCGGGGCTGTCTTTGGCGCGGTTGAAAATGGATCAGACGAAGTTCAATAAGTAAAGGCAATATAAACTATGAATAGTCAAGAAATAGAAAGCCAGGAATTACAAACCCGGGCCACTCCGCAAATGCCAGACAAAATTGTGAGTAGCTTGGGACAGTGGAATATTGGATCATTGCCAGTTTTGTTGGGACTCATTCTTATTGCGGCTATTTTTCAACTGGCCAACTCAAACTTTCTGACCCCTCTCAATCTGACTAATCTGATGGTACAAATCTCTGCTGTGGGGACCATCTCTGTGGGCGTTGTGTTGGTTTTGCTTATTGGAGAAATTGATCTGTCCATCGGGGCGGTCAGCGGCCTGTGCGCTGGGATTTTGGCGGTTTTGTCAGTTAAGCAGGGCTTGCCTGCGTCGGTAGCCATTCTGGCTGGTATTTTAAGCGGCACCGCCATCGGCTTGCTACAAGGTTTCTGGATTGCCAAACTGAGGGTGCCATCATTTGTGGTGTCATTGGCCGGTTTATTAGGGTGGCAGGGAGCCTTATTGTACGTTTTAGGCAGCACCGGCACAGTCAACTTAAACGACCCGCTGATTATTGGTATTGCCAATAGTGAATTGCCTCTGGCGCTTGGCTGGCTGGTTGGCATTCTATTTGTGGGCGGCTATGCCTTCAGTCTTTTAAACGAACGGCGGCAACGGCTCAAGGCAAATTTGCCCGTGCAGCCTATTCTTGGTGCAGTAGGACGGATTGGGCTGGTGGCCCTGGGTACGCTGGTGGCCGTTGGGATTATGAGTGTCAACCGCAATCCTGGCCGAAATGTGTCCATTCAGGGGGTGCCTTCGGCAGTTCTCATCTTTATTGGTTTTATTGTACTGTTTGACTTTATCATCCGCCGGACACGGTTTGGGCGGTCTGTGTTTGCAGTGGGAGGCAATGTTGAAGCAGCCCGGCGGGCCGGAATCAACGTGGACCGGATTCGTATCCAGGTCTTTGTCCTTGGCTCGACTCTGGCTGCCATTGGTGGCATCCTGGCCGGGTCACGGCTGTACGCCGTCAATCAATCGTCGGGCAGCGGCGATGTCTTGCTTAATGCCATTGCCGCGGCAGTTATCGGCGGCACCAGCCTTTTTGGGGGGCGGGGGAGTGTTTGGTCGGCGCTGTTGGGCGCCCTGGTCATTGGCTCGATTGCCAACGGGATGGATCTACTGGCGCTCTCAGCCTACATCAAATTTATGGTGACGGGAGCAGTGCTTCTCATTGCGGTCACGATTGACGCTTACAGCCGCTCACGCCGTGAGGCAGCCGGTCAGTCTTGAGGTATGAGACTGGGGGGAATGATTCAGCCCTCCCCTCCTTTGTAGTCTGCAATTTCACGAACTTTGCGTTTGAACCAGGGTCAGTTGATAAAGCTCACCATAGTTTCCGCTAATCAATTCGGGGAGATCCAACACGTACCCGAACAAAAGCCAGAAAGCTTTGCATTTCTGTCTTTCAACATCCATCACTTTTGGTTGAGCGATTCTTTCATCCATTTATACTTGGAAATGTTGCGCACAATAGCCAGAACCTCGTTCGAATCACTCGTAACTAAACGGGCTTCAAAATCTTGCGGTCCTTCAGGCAGGACTAGCAGAAATTCAAAGGATTGCATTTTATCAGGTTCTAATTTTTGCTCAATATATTGCCGAATTAGGTCAACCAAATTGGTCGGGGGGATATCTCTCGAATCTGCCTTAAAAACTGTTTGATCCAAAATCCCCAGGGGTAAATGCTTGCTGTCCACATTGTACCCTAAAAGTTTACCATCGCGACCAAAGTAGAACATTGAATCTGGGATCGCATTCAGAATAGCCTGTTGCCTGGCTGCAATCCTGCGTAAATCTTTTTCTATCTGGGCCTGTTCGGCTAGTTGCTGCTGCAACTGCTCGTATAACCTGACATTCTCAATAGCACTTGCTACCTGGTTTACTAATAGTTGAGCCAGCCCAATCTCCTTATTCGTAAACGTACGCTCCCACCGAGCGACATCCATCAGTTTAACCAAACCGATAACGTGATCTTGGAACTCCATAGGTACCATAAGTAACGTTCGGAGCTTGGCCTTGTGCATATAAGCTAATTCTGCCGAATACACACCAGGATGGTTAATTGTTATTTGCTGTGGACGCCGTTCAATCAACACACGTTGCATCAGACGAAATTCGGCTACAGGAAAGGTTTCAGCCAGCAAACCTGCCTCCCACCGACGATCAAGGCCGTATCTGGTCATTGCTGAAATTGTATTGGTTTCTCGATCCCACTCAAAGATTGCGCAACCCGCAACCTTCAATAGGTTAACTATTTCCTCGGCAACTGTATCTAGCATTTGCTGGAGGCTCAGACTGGAGGTGGTGATGGTTGCACTGGAATATTGTAAGGCCAACAATCTCTGGTTGAGTTGGATAATTTCAGTTTCCGCCTGAATAACTCGTTTGGCAAGTTCTTGTTGGGTCTGATCGTGAGGTTGAGCATTTTTCAAGCAAATTGCCACGGCATTAGCTAAAGGTTGGATGCGTTCAGCATCCCTGGGTGAGAAATTATCAGGGAATTCACTATCGAGGCGGAGTAGCCCCAGTACTTGTTCTTGTATAGAGAGTGGAACCGCCAAAAATGATTTTATCCAGCTCGTCTCGTCCATGACTCTCCAATCTGGCTCGTGTTGCGTCTCAGGGATGACCACCGGTTGTCGCAATTGAACCACCTTAGCATCCACCGGCAAATTGGCCAGTGACTGCTCTAGGGTAGAAATAAGTTCTTCACTGCCAAAGGATTCGTAGCCTCGCCAGTGAACGATGCGCAGAGTTCCCTTATCCAACAACATAACGTTGGCCGCACTGTAAGGGATTAAGCGCTGCAACTGGCCCAAAATATCTTCAAGAATTGCTTGATGGTTTGTGTGTACTGTTAATGCTGAAAGAACCTCTTTTAAAATTTCTGGTAAAAGGCGTTCGCGTTCTTCCTCTTCCATTTTTAATCCATCCTATAATCTACTAATAAATGTAGTAGTAGCGCTATGTCCCTAAATTCAGTGTTTTTCTATAACTCCTAAATTTGGGCTACATTAGCCAGCAAGACTATTATGGCACATCAATTATCTCAATATGGTCGCGGAAATAGTTTTTTGTTAGACCTCCGAAGCCATATAGTAAGTTGTTATTGGAGCTAATTATTTGCAGGAGTATTCGATATTGAATTCTGATACATTTATTCGTAATCTATCACCCCATGCGGATAAATACATGAAATTGAATAGCTAATTGTATGTGTACATCTCTTGTTGCGGTTTGGATTAACGGCATTCCTGCAAACTAAGGAGTTCTGCTCAAAAGTCTCTCCAGAGGTCAATAGCGCAGCTATTTTACTACCGATATCAAATCCACCATTCTCACATTCAGAATTGTGACAAGCTAGACTTTTGGGATAATTACGAGCAGAAACTTCTCGTCCCGTCCATTGTGGTCGACGGCCATTGTCATCCATAGGCCCTTGCTCTTGCCAGTCTAAGGTAATGTATACATCTTTTTGAAATCTCATAGAAGCTTCCTTAAGTTTAGTCGACTGAAATAATTGTAGTCGTCTGCATCGTCTCACAGCTTAGGTTGAATATGCTATTTTTAAATAGGAGTATTCGACTCAAGCTGGTAAAACTCAGGTAGGAGATTATGTGTCTTTACGAGAATTGTCAATCAACAAGGTTAGGATAGCATAAATGAGTTCATCTTCTGTAAAAGGCTTAGGCAGAAATTGCTTGATGCCCAACTCAGATGCCTTTTCGATGTTCCTCTCATCAGCCCAAGCACTAATGATCATGACTGGAATCCCCTTGGTGTCGGGATTTTCTTGCAATCTTGAATAGACATCAAAACCGTCTAATTCTGGTAATAGAATATCCAGGACAATAAAATCAATAGGCTTTTTCCGAAGTTTTTCAAAAGCAATCATACCATTTACTGCCGTTGTCACTGCAAAGCCAATGTCATCTAACATGTCTGCGACCATTTGACTCATGATCTTATCGTCTTCAACAACTAATACATTTCGATTTGCTTCGAAATATTTCTTAGCTCGTTCAGGGATAAGAACAGTATTAAATTGACTAGCCATTGCGCCCTCCTTAATTTACTTGTACAGTGGTTGTATCAGTTGTGACTCCGCCATCATCATCACTGACTTGTAATATCACGGGATACGTGCCGGGTGTCGTCTGGGTATAGGTAACAGTTTGACCGGGGGTCTCAAATATACCATCGTTGTTTAAATCCCAACTATAAGTCAATATATCGGCAGGGACGTCACTACCATTCCCAGCTAGAGTTATTGATATTCCCGCCGTAGTTGTATAGGGACCACCGGCGTCAGCGCTTGGCGGTACATTGCTAACCGTAATCACAAGGGTATCAAGCGAAATACCCCCATCGCCATCATTTACACGCAAGGCAACCGTGTGAATAGCTGGACCGTCAGGATATATAGTACTGACGGTTGGTCCGGCGTCATTTACATTAAAGGTGACACCATCATAATCAAAGTCCCACTCATAGGTAAGGAGGTCGGAGCCAGGATCGGTAGCTATACCACTTAAGGTGACTGTATCTCCTTCTAAAACCGTTTGATCCACTCCCGCATCGATACTAGGCGGCACGTTGCTGACTGTTACGGTAGAATTACTGGTTGCCAGACCACCCCGGCCATCATCCACCAGAAGAGTAATGGTATAGACTCCATTATCGGCCCAGGTATTGTTTACCACTTGACCTGGTGTTTCAAATGTACCATTGTTATCTAAATCCCAGGCATAGCTTAAGGGATCCCCATCGCCATCGAAGCCACTGCCTGTCAAGGTAATTGGACTACCCTCGTTGCCACTATAAGGACCACCTGCATTGGCGATAGGAACCGTATTAACCTCTACCAGGGCTGTATCAAGACCCACCCCTCCATCTTTATCGGTGACTCGTAGGGCGGTGGTATAGACACCGCTCACGCCCCATGTGTTAGTAACGATTTGGCCGACAGAATCGATATTAAAGACGAGACCATCGTAATTCAAATCCCATTCATAGGTTAACGTGTCACTTATCACATCCGTGGCTGTTCCGGCTAACGAAATGGGCTGTCCTTGCAAACCAAGATAGGGACCACCTGCGTTCACAAGAGGCGGCACATTATTAACGGTAACATTCAAGATGTCCATAGCTTCACCAATTTCGCCTCCTCCGGTAGTAGGAAAAGGATAATCGTCATCACGAACTCGCATGGCCACCGTATGAACCGAAGGGCCATCGAGATAAGTCACGTTAACGGAGATACCGGTAGCATCTTCATTAAAATTAATTCCATCATAATCAAAATCCCAGGCGTAAGTGAGCACGTCAGCAGAACCCGGGTCTGTGCTGGCACTACCAATAAGATTGAGGGGTACACCTTCGTTCGCGACGAGGTCAGGCCCCACATTGGCAAGCGGATCAGCGTTTAATATCGTGACCGCAACAGTATCGGTACCTGTAAAATTTTCTGTATCTATTACGATAAGGGTAGCAGTGTAGATGCTATTATCAGGGTAAGCATGAGCTGCAATCATCCCGTTAGCAGTGGGACTTCCATCACCAAAATCCCAAATATAAGTCAATGTGTTGCTATCGGGATCGCTGGAACCACTGCCATCAAACGTAATTGGATACCCTTCAAGGCCGCTGTAGGGGCCACCAGCCTCGGCAGTAGGCGCAATATTGATATTTACCAAAGCAGTATCAAAACTCGCCCCCCCATCTTCATCGGTAACTCGTAGTCCAACCTGATAGAGGCCAGGTGCATTCCAGGTATGAAATACCGTCTGGCCGAAAGCGTCCGCATTGAATGTACTGCCATCATAATCAAAATCCCATGCGTAGGTGAGTATGTCACCCGGTACATCTTGAGCCTGGCTAGCAGTTAACGTGACAGGTTGCCCAGGCGCTTGAATGTAGGGGCCATTCGCCTCGACATTTTTGGGCGGTACGTTTTTTACGATCAACTTTCGGGTATCTATATTTTCACCAATTTGCCCACCGTTAATAGTGGGGTAAGGGTAATCGTCATCACGAACCCGCAGGGCCACCAGGTACTCAGTTGGTCCGTCCAGGGCTGGATAGAGTCGATTGACAGATGCACCAGTAGCCTCTTGGACAAAGTTATTCGCCTCATAACTAAAGTCCCAGTCATAGGTAAGAGAATCGGCACCTGGGTCTGTTGCACTACCATTAAAAGAAACGAGAACATTCGTGTCCTCATCCACCACAAGGTCGGGACCTGCTTCGGCGACAGGGTTGGCATTTAAGATATTAACGGAAATGGTATCCGAATCAGCCGCGTTACTGTCATCGGTCACAGTGAGTTTGGCATTATAAACACCATTATCAGCATACGCGTGCGTCGCGGTTATACCACTAGACGCGGCGCTGCCGTCGCCAAAGTTCCACAGATAGGTGAGCAGATCATTTATTCCCGGGTCACTAGATTCACTGGCGTCAAAGGGCACCTTTGAACCTTCTAAGTATGCATCGCCAGGCCCCTGAGCAATTGCGGTAGGTGTGAGATTGAATGTGGAGACAACTGTAGTTGTAAAACCGTGGCCACCATCGCCGTCATCTGCGCGAATGCCTACAGTATAGTTTCCCTCGTCGAACCAAATGTGCGATAGGGTAGCCGGTTGTCCTATGGCATCAAAAGTACCATCATTCGTCCAGTCGAACGCATAAGTTAACGTATCATTGCCTGCATCAGTAGCACCAATTTTTAAGGTCAACGGCTTGCCTTCACCAACAGGTCCATTATTGGAAACGCTAAAAATGGTTGGATTCACATTATTTACCGCTATATTGACAACATCTATCGATTCTCCACCATCGTCGTCCTTCACACCCAGAGCGGCTACTATATTGGCGGGTCCGTTGGGGTAAATAGTCGAGGCTGTTGGTCCTCCAGCATCAGGTGTGAAAGTGCCATCATAGTTGAAATCCCAGGCATAGGTTAATGTATCGGAGGCACTGGGATCGGTTGCCAGGCCATTCAGCGTAACAAGGTCTCCCTCGTTTACCACTTGGTCTGGTCCAGCATCTACCTCTGGTGGCAGGTTGCCAACATAAACAACCATGTAGTCCTCACCCACACCCCCATCATTATCTTTAACACGGAGGCGTACCGCATAGTCACCATTATCAGCAAAAGTGTGTTCCGGGTTCAATGTATCATGTACGGTTTGACTTCCATCGCCAAAATTCCACTCATAGAATAATAGATCGTTTCCTGGCTCATTAACAATAGCAGAGAAATCAATCTTCGCCCCCTCATCCACATGCTTATCTGCACCAAGCTTGACATTAGGCGGTACGTTCCTGACGCTCACCGTGGTCTCATCTGTAGCGACCCGACCAAGCAGGTCAGTGGCTTCAATACCAATTGTATACTCACCTTCATCGAAAAATGTCACCGAGGCTGATGTTCCCTCGGCCTCGTCATATAGCCCATCGTCATCAAGGTCCCAATGAAAAGTGATAGTACCTAATGTTTCACCAACCACTGAAGCAAGATCGCCGACAGAGAGTGAAATTGGACTACCCTCATCTCCAAAATACGGTCCGCCCGCGCTTACGAGCAGGGGGCTGGGTTGAGGGACGAGACTCAACGCGCTGAACCCCGGAGTAGGCGTGGAATTGGCTATGACGGTAGGCCCGGCTTCAGGAACAGCAACGGCAGGAGAAGGTGTCAGATTATTCTCATCTATCGGAGTATCTCGCTTCACCGCTTCAATAATTTCGGGATTAAGACGGGTTAGGGTAAAGACATTTGTAGTTTGTACACTATAGTCAGCAAAAATCTGAGAGTCTAAATTAACCGATAACCAATCTTGACCATCGCGCTGCAACCCTTGTGAGGCGGAGACGAAGATAAGTAGCCAACCTATCACCAGGAATCCTAGAAACAGAGCATCGAAACGAAAGATGTTCCTAAAACTCCGACCTGCTCTTTTGGGCTTATTTTCGTCAGATTCCATTTGGGTGTCTGCGCTTCTTAAGAAATCGGTCACAGAGATTGCTAGATTGCAACTCTTCGATTACTAGCCAAGACCCTACCCCAACTATACCAGATGATGTGTAGGTGACTTCGTTAGTTCATATCCGCTGATGCTACCTTCTTACGAGAGGTATCTGGTAAAGCATCTGTTACAAACGATTGATCGTCAGCCTGAGTGGTGGTCTCGACTCTAGGTAATGTAAAAGAGAATATACTTCCTTTACCCGGTTCACTTTCCACCCAAACCTGTCCTTCATGCAGTTCTACTAAGTGTTTTACAATTGTTAAGCCTATACCAATGCCGCCATGTCCGGCTATATGTTCTGGGCGAACCTGATAGAAACGCTCAAATATACGTGCCTGGTCCTCAGGAGTAATACCCACGCCATCATCTCGTACACTTATCAAAACCCCTTTTATGTAATCTTGCACCAAAACCCAAATGTGCCCGCCTTCGGGGGTGAACTTTATGGCGTTTGACAACAAGTTTGAAAGCACCAAACTGATCTTCTCTGGATCGGCTTGAATCAGAGGCAATTTATCCGGCACGCTCACCTTAATATCGTGGCCTTCTAATTCTGCTATGAGTTCAAAGTCGCTGACTGTCTTCTTTAAAATGTCTCGAACATCTACAGCCGTCACCCGTAGAAAAGCCATGCCTGAATCTAGCCGTTGAATAGCTAGCATTGCATCGACCATGGTGCGCATGCGTAACGTGCTTGCTACCAAAAAACGTGTCCGACTACGCAATTTTGAAGGTACTCTCTTCTCTATAAAACTGGCGTAACCCATCATCGCCCCAAGTGGAGTACGCAATTCGTGAGCAGCAATGTTAATAAATTGAGTCTTCAAATCATCTAGTTGCTTAAGTTCCTCGTAGGCTCGCTGTGTCGCTTCGAAGAGTTGAGCATTTTTGATAGCAATGGCCGCTTGGTTAGCCAGCGTACCTAGTAATCGTTCACTATCTTCGTTTAGCAATTCAGCTTGTGTGTAACCAATATCTGGTATGAGGGTCAACATACCCACTGTTTCTCGCCCCGCTATCAGTGGTAATATGAGTAGCTCAAGGATACCATTTGATGGAAAAGACCCATCTACGACATAAGCTTCAACATCGGAGAAGCTAATGACCTGTGGTTTGCCCATTTCCAAAAGCAGTCGTAGCCAGCCTGCTTTATCAAAAGCGAGGCTAGGGAAGGTCTTGGTCTCTTTCGGGACGCGAGACTTGGGCACCATCATCTCTCCGTTCTCATCGACCAAATAGACTATGACGTCACTGGTCCCTCGTACCAGATTCCTCATACTAGTAGAAACTGTCTGGACGACATCATCTACGTTCAAGCCCGATTTGACAGTGACGGCCGTGCTGCTCTCATAAAGAGCAATGAGTTCATCGATTCTTTCTTGTAAGGCAGTGGTATAGCTAGCCAGACTTTCTGTCATATGGTCCATTGATTGAGCCAATAAGCCTATTTCATCGCTAGAAGAGATTTGTGTACGCCTGCTGAAATCACCACTGGCTACTGCCACTGCGTTTGTCATCAAATGCTGCACCCGATCTGTAATGGTATTGGCGGTTAGGTATCCTATACCAAAAACCAACAGCAGGGTCAGGGCAAAAATCCAGACCATTTGATTCCGGACGGTAGTGCCCTGTAACCCAATGAAGGTGGTTTGCAACGCAACTGAGTAATACCCCAACGATTGCCCTCTCGCTTGCAAATGGCTGAAAAGCAAATCATATTCGCGTCCGCTTAAAGTGACGGCTCGTTGCAGGCTAGTTCCACCTTCTGCGGCTAGCAAATTACGCACTTGAGGATCAATCGCCAAATCCCTTGCCGTTTCTTCTTTGTTGGAAAAAGAGGTATCAATGAGTTGTCCATCGGGATCATAAAAACTTACTTCGGCAAAGGTGGCCTGCGACAGAGAGCGAAGCATATCGTTTGTGTAGCTGCCAACCAGAATCGCGCCGACAATGTGGTCATTTTGTTTCACGGGGCCAGCGGTAAAAAATAGTTCTTTGTTGTCAATATTTATCAAAGCCACATGTTTATCACCCCGAGAGTCGACCACACCATTCAGAACCTTCTGCACAATGGGCCAATCCGATAAATCTGCCCCGTTAGTTTTGACATAATCTCCGGTATCTTTACTGCCAGGTGGTCGGCGTATTTCTAATAATTGCAGACCATCCGCATTGACGATTTCAACTTGGCCAATGTTGTTATTGACAACATGGGGAAAGACCAGCATTTGAAGCTTCTCTCGATCGTTGCTGAGAATTGCTTGGTCAACTCCTTCGGTAAAAGCGATAGCTCGAAAGATGGATAAGTGCAACTCTTCTCGTTGAGCCATACCATCAGAAGCCTCGCTCGCCGCCTCGAACAGTTGCCGGGTAAATCGTTCTTCCAATTTGTCAGCTACGAGTTGTGTACTTAAGTAAGCCCCAGTGACAGACACGATCAAGGTAAGCACCGCAAAAGGTAAGATGATTTTAAACCTTATCCGTGATTTTATATAAGTTATGAACCGTCGTATATATTGAAACACGTTTGAGTTTAACCGGCCACTTGGGTCAGTCCCCGAGAATTTTAGCCTATCGAATTATTAAGCAGTGTTGTCTCATTAAAGGTAATGTCAGGCGGTCTAATCAAGCACAAATGATGTTACAATTTCTAATATCTTATGTTGTAATAACGATTCTGACTGGTGTATGAGGAGAAGAGATGCCCTCTGACGCTATTTAGATACTGTATCTAAAGAAAAACTTATTGTCAAATAAGGTTATATTGTGAGTGAATGTCCCCAAAGTTGTGTGAAACTAAAGTGAGCTGTTGAATCGGAATGCTTTCTAAATAATAACCCTGCGACCAATGGGCATATCCCCAAACCAATGAACAAAGCCAAGTTTACAAAATTGGTATTGTCCTTATCGCATCCCGTCCCCCTGCTAGGTCAACAGCACAGCTTGTTCGGCCAAAAGCTGCGCTATACCGTGACGAGCCAGGTCAATTAACCCTATAAGCGTTTCCTGGTCAAACGGTTCGCCTTCGGCAGTCCCTTGTACCTCGACAAATTTGCCTGTACCGGTCATGACCACATTCAAATCGACAGTGGCGGCTGAATCTTCCTCATAGCAAAGGTCAAGCATCAACTCACCACCAACCACTCCCACACTGACCGCAGCCACCGGCGCGATAAGTACTTCGGGATAGACCTGGTTGGCAGCAATCAACTTTTGCAGGGCCATTGCCACGGCTACATAAGCCCCGGTAATGCTTGCAGTGCGAGTTCCACCGTCAGCTTGAATTACATCACAATCGACGGTTAAAGTTCGTGAACCCAATAAATCTAGGTTTACGGCAGCACGCAAGGCACGGCCAATCAGCCGCCGAATCTCCTGCGAGCGGGCGCTCTCGCTGCCCCGTCTACGGGTTGTTCGCTGGTGGGTAGCGCGGGGCAACATGGCATACTCGGCGGTGAGCCACCCCCCACCCGACTCCTCTCGCCAGCGCGGGACCGTCTCTTCGATGGATACATTGCACAGCACCCGCGTCTTGCCTGTTTCGACCAACACGCTGCCTTCGGCGTAGTCGGTGTAGTTGGGCGTAAACCTTATCGGGCGGAGTTGGTTGTTGGCCCGGTTGTCTATTCTAGTTGTGTGCATCTGTACGCTTCCCTCATTATAATAGGTTCGAGTTTCGAGTTTATGGTTTCGAGTTCAAATGGTGGAGCGGGGTTTGTTGATCAGGTGGGTAAGAAGAACTGTTATAAAAACTGACACCGCATCACTCCTCATCAATTTGGGATGCGGTGTTAGTTTTCCTTCGGATATCATCCAATAACAGCATGAGATAATGAGAGGGCAATCTCCTAATCTCCAAGTCCGTTAACTACTCATAAATTCATCAATCGCCGCTTTGCTGATGCGGTATTTGCTACCGATTTTCTTGGCTTTCAATTCACCGGAAGCACACAACTCGACAACATCCTCTATTTCAACACCGATGTAGGCCGCGGCCTCAGCCACCCCCATAATATCGGGGACTTCTGCGGAGCCTGCCGCCGGAGCGGCTTGTTGCTGCCCTTGTTGAGCGCCTTGCTGCTGCATCCCGCCAAACATTCCGGCCATCATTTGGCCCATGCCCATGCCAGCCCCCATACCGGTACCGAGACCCACACCTGTCCCGGCCCCACCACCACCTTGAGAGGATTTCTCAATGGTTTTTAGAGCCTGAAGCTGCATATACATTTGCGGGTCCAATAAGCCCATCGATTGCAACTTCTCGGCGGAGGTCTCGAGCGGGCTTAACCCGCCAATGGTAATGCTCTTTAGTAGCATCCCCATAGCTTCGAATTGATCCTGGGCTTTTATTTTGATGGCGGTAGACATCTCGTCCATCATGGCCTGAGCTTTCATAAGATTGCCGGGGTTGACTTCGGCAAACCAGTCGGTGGCGGCCTGGGTAATCGAGTTCACTAGCCGAGTTTTTACCTCTCGTAAATCTAAGATGGCCTGGCCCCCGCCCACAAAGGTATCGACCACCCGTTTGGCATCGCTCACCGCAAAGCCAAAGGTGCCGTGCGCGCCCAGTAGCAGCCAGCCCAGACCCTGACCCGGCGTTTGCATGGCAATCGGTTGGCGGGTGCCCCAGCCTTCTTGGGGAAACTCGCGCATGGCGACGTAGTAGACCACCGCCGAAAAGATACTATCTTCGCCATAAACGAGTTTGCTAAAGGCTTTTGTCAAAACAGGGACATTGGCCGTCGAGATAACGTGGCGGCCCGGCCCGAAGGTATCCAGCGATTTGCCATCCCGATAAAATACAGCGGCCTGACCCTGCGAGACGATGAGTTGAGCACCCATCTTAATGCGCCCCTCGCCCTGTTCGGGGACGCGCTGGACAATTCTATCTTTCATTTCACGGGTTACTTCAATCAATTCAGAAATAGCCATGCTTTTCTCCTAAGTAATTTACAAAGTAAGAGATAGTTACGTAACATCTCTTACTAACGAAGTTAAACCAAGTTCGATAATTCATCGTAGGTTGGGTTGAACGGGGGCCAAAAATCTAATTTGAGCCAAAAAGTTGTTGGGTTTCGTCCGAAAGGAGGCCCAATTCAAGCCCGTGAAACCCAACACGCCGGATTATCTTAACCTGAATTTTGGCTCAACCCAACCTACCCCTGAATTTCGGCACGAGTACCCACGCCCGGTGGGAAATACTCGACGTTAAACCAAGCCTAAAATGGCCTCTTTCCGTTTATCAAACATCGCCGAGGCATCTGAGACTGTTTTGACATACCGGCGCACCGAGGGGGCAATGGCGCTTTCATCGCCACCATCCAGCGCGGTCTGAATACTATCGATAGCTGCCCCAATTTCATCAACCTGGGCAACCATCCCCTGGTCAAATTCATACAGGGTGTCTAACTGATCTTCTTTGACTTTAACCGCATCAAAGAAACCGGCATACCCTTGCGCGGCTGTTTTCACTTTATCAATGAAGGTTTGCAAGCGGGTGTTCCCCTTGCCGATATCGTCAAGCTGCATCATGCCGGGGCCGGTTAACATTTGGCTGCTCACGTCCTCGGCCCGGCTCAATTGGTCGGCCAGTTGGTCGGCCAGATGTTGGCGAAGCAAGCTGTCGGCCTCACGTCGCATCTCTTTTTCTTTATAGCCGCTATAGCCGGGGATTTTTTTCACCAGTGACTCGAACCCGCCTAGATGACTCGAAAGGGTGTCTCGTAAATCTTGCACTATTGTCTCTCCTTTCCATTAATTGAATGGTGACAACATTATAGCCTACTTTGTGGGAAAAGTGAAGAGGCTTTCGAGTCTAAGTAAGGATCAGAATAGTATAGATAAAATTATAGAGTAGAAGGGAGGGTATCAGAGATACCCATCAAGGAACAAAACTGAGCAAAAGAAAGCTTCTCAAACCAATGAACAACAGCCTCGCTTAAG
>Ga0210124_1000620_pt1 | contig 17319 bp, 14 predicted proteins | sample Muzzi_PWC_D2_FD_185554 | JGI IMG/M metagenome (GOLD analysis project Ga0210124, IMG submission 185554) | Wetland microbial communities from San Francisco Bay, California, USA, that impact long-term carbon sequestration - Muzzi_PWC_D2 (SPAdes) | ecosystem: Environmental > Aquatic > Marine >... | reverse complement strand
GCGGCGCAATCGATATCCGCACAAAAGGTATTCCGGACGGCTTTACGCTCAGCTTCGAAGTCGGTAGCGGCGCCAACTCGCAAGCGTCAGGCTCCGGACTGACATACCAGGGTGGCAGCGACGACAAATGGGGCACGGATGACGGTACTCGCGCACTTTCAAGCGGCCTGCTCGGTTCGATTGATTCGTACCAGGGCGAAATTGGCGTGCAGTCGTTGCTCTCCACGCTTCGCGCCAGCGATCCGACCGCAACGCTCGCCGATGCACAGGCACTCAATCGTTCGCTCGGTACCGAGCTGAACAGGAACATTGCGCCACAAAGCAAGAGCCTGCCTGCCGATATCAACGTCCGCGGCAGCATCGGCAACAACTGGTACCTGAACGAAGACTGGGAGTTTGGCGCTATGGTCAGCACGTCGTACCAGACAAACTGGCGTAACACGACAGCCTATGCGAGGAACTTCAATTTTCCGCATGAGCGAACTGACACCGAAGAAGAGACGACTCGTTCGGTGACGATGGCCGGCATAGCCAGTTTCGGGCTCAAGTTTCTCGACGATCACGAAATCGAAACGACGACGCTGTGGCTGCGCAACACGGACGACGAGACTGCCGTGACGGACTTCTTCAATGAGAATCGCGAAAAGTCCGATGGCCTCGGCTGGCGCAACTATCGATTCCAGTTCGAAGAGCGCGGTATGCTGACGAACCAGATCAGGGGTTCACACTATCTTGGTGAATCGACGCGTGCGAGACTGCCGGGCTTCGTATCGAGCCTGCTTGCTCCCATACCAACGGAAACGGAGATCTCGTGGTTTTTTTCTGATTCGACCGCACAGACGGATATACCCAACCAGCTGGAGGTTGCATCGCAAACGACCACGGATCCGCTCACAGGCAATGTGCTGAATGAAGCGGTGACGCTCTCTTCTCAGGCCGCCGATTTTCGTTTTACGGATCTTGACGACGATGTTCAGAATTACGGCTGGGCAGCAACGCTGCCGTTTGAAACGCGGCGGTCCAGGATCGAATTCAGCGGTGGCTGGCAGCATGCCAGGAAGGCGCGTACCTACAAGCAAACACAGTTCAGTCTCGGTGCGCTTTCGGTCGCGGACCCGGCGACGCTCGAGTTACCGCTCGACCAGGTGTTTTCCGATGCGGTCATGCTGGATCCGGCGAACAACTTCGTGTTCGATCGACAGGGCACAAACAATGAAAGTTATATCGCCGCCACAATGACGGATGCAGTATTCGGTGCAGTCGACTGGACGCTGGATGACAAGTGGCGCATCGTCACCGGTGCCCGCTGGGAGGATTATCGCCAGGCCGCATTGAACTGGAACCCGTTTGGATATTCCGCGGCTGAACCGCAGGTGACAACCGATCCGGATGAACTGAAAGACAGCACTTTCTCGGAAAACAAGGTGTATCCGTCTGCAGCACTGACCTACATGTCCGATCTGTGGGCGGAGAATTTTCAGCTGCGGCTCGGCTGGAGCGAGACCGCGGTGCGTCCTGATCTTCGTGAAATCACAGGTTCCAGCTATATCGATCCGATCACCGGCGACCTGACCCGCGGCAATCCTGGCGTGACACCATCCGCCGTGACGAACTACGACCTTCGTGGCGAATGGTTTTTCGGCAACGGCGACAACCTGACCGTCACCCTGTTCAAGAAAGAAATCGACAAGCCGATCGAGTTCTTCGAATCACCAGCGAGCGATACGACCATTGCCCGTGAGATTCTCAATGCCAATGAGGCGACGGTTGAGGGCGTCGAGCTGGAATTCCTGAAGGAGCTCGGATTCCTGGGTGGCCCGTTCGACACCTTGTTTGTACAGGGCAATGTCACTGTTCAAAACTCGGAACTCGTTTGTGATGCGAATGCCGCGGATTTCTCCTGCGAAGCGGATGCGCCGACAAACCCGGTACGCCCCTTGAGTGGCGCGTCGGATTACGTAGCGAATCTGATGCTGGGCTTTGACTCGCCGGATTCGAAACACACCGCGTCGATCATGTTCAACGTATTCGGCGAACGCCTTTATGTGGCGGGTCGCAATGGTTCGCCGGATGGCTATGAACAACCATTCAATTCCCTTGACTTCACCTACTTCTGGTATCCGACGGACACGATGACATTGAAGTTGAAGGCGCAGAATGTTCTCAATGAGTCGGTATCGATCAAGCGCGATGGAATCATCGTATTCGATGAGAACCCGGGCACGACAATCTCACTCAGTTTTAACTGGTCCCTATAGGTCCATCCTCCCTGGTGAATGTTTGAACGCCGCCGTCAGGCGGCGTTTTTTTTGCGTCGGTACTGGGTTAGAGTTGCGATAGTCAGGGTCCACTGCGGAGAAAACCGTGTATCGAATTTTCACCCTTGTCTCGACGTGCCTTTTTCTCGCGGCGTGCGGCGCCGATTCCCCCGAACCACAGTCGGAAACCCAGGCACCGGCTGCAGCAGCAGAAGCACCGCTTCCGGGCACAGGAATGGTAGTTTACAGGGGTGCGTCGATCTGGGATGGCACCGGAGGTGCCACGAAGTACAACCAGAATCTTCTGCTACGTAGCGGTCGCGTCGAAGGTTACGCTGACGACGTTCCGCAAGGCGCGGAGGTCGTGGATCTGGGCGGAAAATGGATCGTACCCGGCTTCGTCAACGCACATGGTCATGTATCCGGTCGTTGGGCGGCTGACGACGTGACCGATGCAACCGGGAGAGTGAAAGGAGATCTCGCGCTCTATGCGCGTTATGGCGTGACCAGTGTTGTCAGCCTTGGTGGCGAGCCACCGGAGGCACTCGCGTTAAGAAGCATGAACGAGGATCCGTCAATTTCCTACGCGCGATTGCATGCTGCCGGCGACATCGTTACGGGTGACACGCCCGAGGCAGCCGCGGCGATGGCGCTGGCGAATATCGAGAATGGTGTCGACTGGATCAAACTGCGCATCGACGACAACCTCGGGACAACCGAGAAAATGCCCTGGGATGCGATACAGATGGTTATGAATGCGGCAAATGCTGCGGACCGGCCGGTTGCAACACACATATTCTACATGGACGACGCAGCGCGACTTCTGGCAATGGGTACGGGGCTCATCGCCCATTCGGTTCGCGATCGCGCAGTCACGGACGAATTTGTGCAGGCGATGCTCGATACCGGTGTCTGCTACGTACCGACCCTGGTGCGGGAGGTCTCAACATTCGTCTACGCCGAGCGTCCGGCCTGGTTTGACGATCCGTTCTTTCTCGAGGCGGCCAACAGAAGTGAAATGGCTCGTGTGAGTCAGCCTGATTTTATGGCCAGGGTTGCAGCCAGTCCGTCGGCGGCCGTTTACAAAAAAAGCCTTATCCAGGCCGAAGAAAACCTGCGAATCCTGCTGGGTTCCGGCGTACCAATAGCATTCGGCACGGATTCCGGACCTCCTGGCCGTTTCCCGGGCTATTTCGAACACCTGGAATTTGGCCTGATGTCCGAGGCGGGAATGACGCCGCGCGAGATACTGCTGAGCGCGACTTCGGTTGCAGCTAAATGTATGCACCTTGACGACGTTGGCACGCTGGAGGCAGGCAAGTGGGCGGATTTCGTCGTCCTGGACGAGGACCCGACAAAGGACGTCGAGGCGCTGCATTCGATCAACGCAGTTTACATTGCGGGCAATGAAGTGGCTCGATAGCCGCCTGTCACGGTTACAGCGTCGCAGCGAGAACTGCTCCCGGCAACAACGGCGTCAGGGCCCTTTTTCCGATGGCGCGAGCCTTGAATTGCAGGAATCGCTCGGGAACAAGGCTCCGACCCTGTTATCGCCGGATTCGTTTTTGAGATCCCTCGAACCGTCGTCCCTCTCCGGGCCTCGTAAACAGATCATAGCCGAGCAGCAGTTTCGGAATGTTCTCCCTGTCAGCAAAATCCGCTGGCACATGGATGCCGATTGAGTGACGTACGTCGATACGGTTCTCGAGTAATTTCATTCCGTCCTCGCTGTCAAAAAACCAGTAGGGCGGGAGCGCGAGGTCGACCGTTCTTTCCTCCCAGTATTGCTCATCGGTGGCAAAGTGAACGATACGCGCGTCTGCATCACCAAGATGCAAGATTGTGCTGTTGTCATCCAGCGTGACGCGAAAAGCAATATTCTGCACGTCGGTTCGGGCCATCGGCCAGCCGGAGTGTGGAATGTAGACCGCCTCGACGATGATATTGTCCGTACGAATGCTGACCGGCGGATCGCGATACTCAAGTTCAAGTCCGGTTACCTGATCGAAAACCGATTCATCGTCGGGGCTGGCGATCTCGCGAATAGCCGCGACGGCCTGCGCCGGGGCGTACAACCTGGTGTCGACGTGTTGCCGCAAAAATTGCAACATATCTTCGGCCGAAAAATGATCGCCGTGGTAGTGACTGACGAATACGGCGTCGACGCCGTCAAAAGGTGGCGCGCCGGCAAAAATCGCCTCGCGGGTTTTGTCCGGTACCAGTTGATAGCGATCAAAGCCATTACGAAATAATGGATCCATCAGGATCTTCGTATCCCCGTGGGTAACCATCACGCCTTCATTGGCAAGGTACCTAATGCTCGTCTGTGACTGGGCAAGAGCGGCGGCAGAAGAGAAACAAAGCAGAATCAGTAATCTTTTCAATTGCATAGCTCATCCATCGCCGTAAAGATGTCGCAAAAACCGGTTTCCTGCAGCGCAATCAAGGCCTCGTCCACCAGTTCGTCAGGCCCGCCACCGAAGAAACGCCTCGTTATAGACCGGCAGCGGCGCGATCGGTTCGTCGCTGGCGTAATTGGTGTCCTGCGGAACAGGTGTAGCTGACTTCCTACAGGACTGGATGATGCTCCGTGTAATGCAATGCCAGCCAGTCCTCGCCGTAGTCATTCTGTGGATCGCGAACAATCATGTGGTCGTGGTTCGGACTCTGACGGTTGTACTCGATCAACAATCTCGGGCCGTGCACGCGATAGTAGAACTTTCCGTTGATGTCCACCGGTCCACGCCATGAAAACCAGAGTTCGTCCCAGCCGCTCTCATCGATCAGCCTGAGCTGGGCTTCGGCGCTGTCAAAGTCGACATTGCGCACATATTCAGAGACCAGGGCCCGAAGGAGACGCGCCTGACCAACGGACAGCTCATCGGCTTTGAGGCCCTCATATTTTGCAAGGCTCGCGCGACGGCCAGGACCTTCGAAGATACCTTCGTCAGATACGTCCTCGATAATGGCCGCCCGTTGCTGGGCATCGGTCAGGGAACGCATGAAATCGATGCCCCGGGCGCCCTCCTGAGGCAATGCCATCCAGCCCGCATACGGTCCTTCGTCGATCGTCATCGGGTCACTGCCGAAAAACGTTGGTGTGAAACCAACCTGCCCGTTCGAAATCGTGAAATTGACTGCGGCATGGTGGCCCGCAAGCTTCCAGCCCCAATCATCTCTGCCGGGGTCACCGTACACAGCCACGGCGTAGTTTCCGGAGCTGCGACTTCTAAGCATCGCCTGTCGTCGAGGGTTCGGATCTTTCATGAGTTCGGCCGACTCGATCTGAAAAAGTATGTCATCCAGGCGCATGATGCCGGTGAGCTTCGCGTATCCCTGGCTGGACAACGATGCTCTGAGAAGTTCATGCAGTGCCTGCCGCTGCTCGTCATTCAATGTTCCGACAAGCAGTCCGTCGGGGCGGACCATACTGATTGGCAGGTTGGACCATGTTGCGCGTGCTTCGGCATCCAGCGGAAAGACGCTCGCTGCACGCTGTTCTTTGTCAAGGGTTGCCACAAACACGCCGGCAGCTTCAGACATTTGCGAGGCGCTTCGGGCATGCGCTGGCAACAATTCGTCCGCGGCAGCAACAGGCACAGAGAGCACACAGAAACACGTGCATAAACACGCCATATCCATCATTGTGAATTTCATTGAAATCCCACCCCTTTTATTCATTCTAGAAGGGATTGGTCGAACGGCAACCGTTATCTCGGGGTTACGTTCCTCGCATAGTTCCACGAGCCAACGATCCGCGTTTTTGCTTTATGATGTGGTGCATTTTTTCTCAGCCAGCGATGGTACGCGCGCATATCGAGATCATCGGGCAGCTGCCAGTCCGGTTTGCCAAATTGCCTGGCGACATACTCTTCAAGAAAGCCGGCGCGCTGAATTGCAGTCAGCTCATCGAGGTAATGGTCTGCGAGCAGCGGGTTGAGTCCCTGTTTATCAGACCAGGTCTCCAGCAGCAGGCGCCGCGCGGTGAGCTCACAATCGAATGAACTTGCGCGTGCCGGATTGGCGCCGCCAATCTGTAACTGGCACGTACTTTTGGTCAGGCTGTAACTGACCCAGCTCTGCAGTACCGCATCGTCGTCGGTCAGGGCGCGCTCCGCGAGGTAGAAAGTATCGCCGTCCGTGACACCGTCTCGAACGTATATCTCGCTGCTGCAGGCAGCGATGCCCAGGAGACAAATGATGCTGAGGACGCGCATTCCGGGAGCATACGAAATTCCGCGTGAACCGGCACTGAAGGATCTCTCGTTTTCGACCTTTTTCACATAAATCAATGATCTGCATACGGTATCATTCGGCCTGACTCGGGAGGCACCTTCGCTTGGACACCAGCATCGTCATACTCGCAGCCGGCCAGGGCAAACGCATGAATTCGGCATTGCCCAAAGTCCTGCAGCCACTTGCCGGTCGTCCGTTGCTGCAACATGTCATCGATTGTTCACGGGACATTGGAGCGCACGATATCTGTGTCGTCTATGGCCACGGCGGCGATGAGGTACGCCAATGCTTCGCTGACGAGGAAGTTCGGTGGGCGTTGCAGGCCGAGCAGTTGGGTACCGGACATGCGGTCCAACAGGCGATGGCCGAAACGCCGGAAAACAATCGAGTTCTTGTGTTGTACGGAGACGTTCCCTTGCTTCGATCGGAAACGCTGATCACGTTGTTTGAAGGTTGCGGCGAAGATGATGTTGGTGTGCTCACTGTCGAAACGGAGGAGCCGTTTGGCTACGGCCGCATCGTTCGTGAAAACGGTCAGGTTCGGAAGAGCGTCGAAGAGCGCGATGCGAATGAAGTTGAAAAGGCCATCACGGAAATCAACACCGGCGTGATCTGCGCTCCGGCAAGGAGAATGAAATCATGGCTGGCTCGATTGAACAACGACAACAGTCAGGGTGAATACTACCTGACTGATGTGCTCGGCATGGCAGTCAGTGATGGCGTTGCCGTGCACGGTATAAAGGCGGACAATCAGGAAGAAGTCATGGGTATTAATGACAAGAAACAACTTGCCGAGGCAGAGCGCGCACTGCAAAAGCGCCTTGTTGAAGCTCTGCAGGCAGAGGGCGTTACGTTTGCCGATCCGGCCCGTGTCGACATACGCGGGCACCTGAAATGCGGGCGAGATGTGTTTATTGATGTCAACGCCATTTTCGAAGGCGACGTATCGCTGGGAGACAACACAAGAATCGAATCGAACAACCTGATTCGCAACAGCGAAATAGGCGCAGGCACTGTCATTCATTCCAATTGCCATATCGAAGATTCCAAAACCGGCGAGGCATGCGAAGTGGGTCCGTTCTCCCGGCTCCGTCCGGGTGCAGAGCTCGCAAATCGTGTGAAGATCGGTAACTTCGTCGAAGTGAAGAAAAGCAGAATTGCCGACGGCAGCAAAGTGAATCACCTCTCGTATATTGGCGATACTGTCATCGGCACCGGTGTGAACATCGGCGCAGGCACGATTACCTGCAATTACGATGGGGCGAACAAGCACCAGACAAACATCGGCGACAACGTGTTCGTCGGCTCGGGTGTCGAGCTCGTCGCGCCGATCGACATTGGCGCCGGCGCAACCATCGGCGCGGGATCCACGATTTCGAAGTCGGCCCCGGCAGGCGAGCTGACGCTCGAACGGGCAAAACAGGTCACCATTCCCGGTTGGAAGCCACCCGTCAAAAAGAAATAAAAGCTCGTAAAAACATAGAGATGCAGATGTCTCGGTCAAAGTGTGACCGGCTTCTTGCCCATGAGTGCGAACTCATGCACTCTGACCGGCCGAAAAAACTGAGACAATGTGCAGTTCCTGATCCCGAGCTGACCTGCGGAGCAAGACTCAATGTGTGGAATCGTCGGCGCCGTTGCCGAAAGAAACGTCGTCCCGATATTAATGGAAGGCCTTCGACGGCTTGAATATCGCGGCTACGATTCCGCCGGTATCGCCGTTCGTGGTGACGAATCCATCACTCGAGTGCGTCGTGTCGGCAAAGTCCAGGAGCTGCAAAATGCCCTGGACGACGATCCGCTTCGTGGTACCAGCGGCATCTCGCACACGCGATGGGCAACGCATGGCGTGCCGAACGAGACAAATGCACATCCGCATATGTCCGAGGAAGATATTGCGATTGTCCATAACGGGATAATCGAGAACTACCAGGAACTGCGGGACGACCTGAAAGAGAAAGGTTTCGAATTCACATCCGACACCGACACGGAGGTCGTCGCCCACCGAATCAAATATCATCTCAAGTCAGGCAACGACTTATGTGCGGCAGTTACGGCAACGGTTGCGGAGCTTGAAGGCGCCTACGCGCTTGTCGTAATGAGCATGAGCGATCCCAATAAACTGGTGCTTGCGCGGGAAGGATGTCCCGTCGTTATCGGCCTGGGCATCGGTGAAAATTTTGTTGCAAGCGATGTTGCCGCGTTGTTGCCGGTTACCAGGAAATTCATGTTTCTCGATGAAGGCGACGTTGCTGTCGTCGAGAGAGAGGACGTCACCATATACGACATCAATGGCAACGAAGTGGCGCGTCCCATAAAAGAAAGCGAACTGACTGCTGACGCCGCAGAACGCGGTGAGTTTCGTCACTACATGCAGAAGGAGATTCACGAGCAGGCGACGGCCGTTGCGAATACGCTTGCAGAGCGCATCGCGAACGGCAAAGTACTCGATGCGGCGTTCGGACCCGGTGCCGATAAAATACTCGATCAGACCAGGGGTGTTCATATTGTCGCTTGCGGTACCAGTTACCACGCCGGCCTGGTCGCCCGTTACTGGATCGAACAGCTATGCAAGATTCCTTGCAACGTGGAGATTGCCAGCGAATATCGCTATCGTTCCCCGGTAGTGCCGGACGGAACGCTGTTCGTTACGATCAGCCAGTCCGGTGAGACCGCGGACACCCTGGCCGCGCTGCGTGCTGCGAAAGAAAACGCGAACTACGTGTCTACATTGACGATCTGCAATGTACCCGAGAGTTCCATGGTTCGTGAGTCGGCACTGAACATGATGACGCGCGCCGGGCAGGAAATCGGTGTTGCGTCCACCAAGGCATTCACGACGCAACTTGCAGCCCTTGCTCTCCTTACCGTCGCGCTGGCACGACGCAACGGCCTCGAGGAGAAGCAGGAACGTATCCTGGTTGCACAGATCGCGGAGTTGCCGGGCCTGATCGAACAGGTGCTTACGCTCGATTCGGCAATCGAAGTGCTGGCGCAACAATTTGTCGACAAAAATCACGCGTTGTTTCTCGGGCGAGGGGTGCAAAACCCGGTCGCAATGGAAGGCGCGCTGAAACTGAAAGAAATTTCCTACATTCACGCGGAAGCCTATGCTGCCGGCGAGCTGAAGCACGGCCCACTCGCACTGGTGGACGAAGATATGCCGGTGGTCGCCGTTGCGCCGGACGACAGCTTGCTCGAGAAATTGAAGAGCAACCTGCAGGAGGTAAAGGCCCGCGGTGGGCAGTTGTATGTTTTCGCTGATCCGCGGGTGCAGTTCGGCGATCGGATCGGAATACATACAACGCGCATGCCCGCGCTGATTCAGGACTTCCAGGCGCCTGTCCTGTACACGATACCGCTGCAGTTGCTGGCTTACCACGTGGCCGTCCTCAAAGGAACTGACGTCGATCAGCCACGAAACCTGGCGAAGTCTGTCACTGTTGAATAGGCAGTCGTTGGCGCGGACGCAGTCGAGCACGGCAAACAACCTCCATCACTCTCCCTGATCGATCTTGCCCGGTACAACAGATTGACTGTGCCGTATATATTGAAGAAACTAATCTGACGATATAGGCAAACCTGGCGAAAGCTGGAAAGGATTGAACTCATGAATCGTTCCGGGATGATGATTGTGCGTGCGGTGTACGGAGCCGTGTTGATCGGCGTGGTTGCGTCGCTGTTCTCGTTGATGGCCGTCTCGACCAGCTATGCGCAGAACGTACAGGACGGGCGGGCGGTGCTTCCCGAGCGCCGTATCCGCGCCTACAAGTACCTCGGTGCCGATGAGGACATCATCCGCCAAACGCTTACGCGGATCGTGCGGCAGGAAGGTGACGCTCCCGGCGGCTGGGTGTATGAGTGGAGCGCCATCGGCAAATACTACGAGAACCTCGGCGACGAGATTATCCAGCGGGGCCCGCGTCGGGAAGCGCTCGACGCCTACATGACGTCCTCTGTCTACTATGCGCTCGCATGGTTTCCGAATATCACGTCGGACGAGCAGGACCAGGCATACGCGGACCAGCTACGCGTATATCAGAAGGGCGGAAAGCTCTTCGATGTGCCGCTGGAGGTGGTAAACGTGCCGTTCAGGGAAGGCAATCTCGTCAGTTATCTGCACAAGCCGGTTGGCGTCGCCAAGCCCCCGCTCGTCATCTACAGCGGTGGCGTCGATCAATACAAAGCGAACCATTACCGCCCCATCCAGGACTACTTAGAGAAGGGATTCGCCGTCGCCACGTTCGACATGCCCGGCTTCGGCGAGGGCAGGCAATGGCCCCGCGAGCAAAGTTCCGAGCCGCATATGGCTCTCCTTGAGTACTACCTGAAGCGGGACGACCTCGATACCAAACACATCAGCTTCTTCGGCCAGAGCTATGGTGGGGGCGCCGCGTTGCGTGTCGCCATGCTGAACGATCCGCGCATTACGGCGGTTGTGGCCATGTGTGCAGGGATACGCACGGGTGGGGATAATTCGTTGCTGGCTACGGGAAAAATCGGCAAGGGCAAGACGATCACCACGCCGCTGCTCGTGCTGAACGGTACGCGCGACCCCAGCAACCCCGTTGCGGACATGATGCTGACTTACGAGTCGGCCGTGGAAGGCGATCTGTGGTTGCTCGGCCTCGGCGAACATTGCGCGGTGGAGTACTATCCGGTTGTGATGCCGCACGTGGCACAGTGGCTGGTTGAGAAGAACGCGAAGTAACGATTCCAGCTTCCCTGACGATCGGAGGAATGCTGTCCCCGGGGCAGGTAAACGGCGACGGCCACCTGCTGCAGGAACGCTGCGCGTCCCGGAGACCTTCGATAAGACGGGCTTCACGCTGGCCGTAAACTATTGAGCTGCAGGGAGCGATCAACGATGAATCTGCCATTTTTCCGCGCCGGGTTTGCGATTTTTTCCGCGTTGATAATTTCAGCCTGTCTGAACTGCGTCGCGCATGCGGCACCACCCGAAGCGGCAACGGCGAAACAGAAGGCGGCATGGGAAAACGAATGGACCAGAAAAGTCGGGATTACGCTGGAATACAGCCTCGACTCGAGTGGACCTGACGCCTGGGATTCGAAAGAACATCCGCTGGTTTTCATTACAACGGAAGGACCGGGTTACGGCGGGTTGCTCAGCGGGGTAACTCTCCCCGGCCTTGCGATTATCGATGCCGATACGCGCGAGGTCGTGGCCAGCCAGAATTACGACGTGTTGTCGTGGGGATGGAAAAACGTCTTCGAACCGCATGGCCTCGGCGTATCCCCGGACGGTCAGTGGATCTATCTGCCAACCGGCGAAGGATCGTTCACAACGACAACCGGCGGTCACGCCGGCCGCTTCCTCGTCATAAACGCCAGAACGCTGAAGATTGACAAAGTGATCCAGCTATCGGGGCAGGCACATCACGCCAAGTCGTACATGAGTACCGAGGGCGAACAGCGCGTGATGCTTTATGGCTGGTCGCAACCCCTGTTCGTGCTCGATCCAGGCGATGACAACCGTGCCGTAGGCAGTATCTCGCACCAGGAGCAGGGCAGCGAAGCGTATCTCTATTTTGCCTCGCCGAATGGTGACCTGATCGTAGGCACCGGTCGGTATCGTGATTTCGATATGCGTAAAAAACTCACGGACAATCCGATCTGGATCATTGATCCCCAGAGCTGGCACATCAAGAAGTGGATAAGCGTCCCGGACAGTGCGCCGGTCTGGGTGAACTTCACGAGTGACCAGAAGTACGCATATATCACCGGTGCACGCAACAGCATCGTCATGAAGCTGGACCTGGAAAAGGCAGAGATCGTTGCTGAACAGCGCGCCGGTGTTGACGGGCCTTACGGTAATCACTTCGGTTGGGATGATCGTTATATCTACACCATCGGTAAAGGAGAAGAGTCGCACAACCGAGGCAAAATGTTAGGCATGGTGGACACGGCTACGATGGAGATTCCCGGTTCTCGCGCCATGGACCAGATCTATACGGGCTGTATTCGCGGTGATCACGGTACTCTGCATCCCGACCCCGAAGCCAACGAACTCTGGATAAGCTGCAATTCGAGTTTCGAGGTCGTCGTTTTTGACCTGGATCTCAAGGAAGTGTCGGCAAGAATTCCCTTGCCACATGGCGGCAGTACCCATTCCGGCGCATTTGTCTCTTATCCTGATGGGTGGAACGAACCAGGCAACAATCTCTCCGACATGAATGGCCTGCACGGCAGCGCGTTAGAGCTCAAGCGGAAAATCATTGCCGGCGATTTTTAGTCGTCCGCAACGTGCTCCGCGGATCGGGCACACCGCAGGAACAGGAATTTTCATGAAATTTGCCACACCATCCAACGCCATTGCATTGAAGTACGTACTCGTTGCGGGATTCCTGGCACCTTCGTTGCCGCAAGCCGGGGATGATGGTCAACTGGCGGAGGGCGCCAGGGTATTTGACTCGATCGCCGGCGTGGGCTGCAAAACCTGTCATGGCGAATATGGGGAAGGCGATGTCGGGGTGGGGCCGTACATCCGCGGCGCAACAGAAGGAACGATCAGGGCAGCAATCGATGCAACGGCCGAGATGATCGCCGTCAAGAGCGTAATCACGGATGAGGAAATCAGGGCGGTGGCCGCGTACGTCGGCAATCTCGGGACAAAGCAGGCCGTGCGGACGCTGGTAAAACGCGGGCGATTCCTGCCCGAGGAAGCCAGTGTGCAGCCAGGCACCGACGTGCAACTGATTATCCAGAACTCGAGCATCCGACCGAGCACGTTCAAAAGTGACAACATGAACATCGATGATCTGACTATTGCCGGCCGCAGCAGCGGTGCTGTCGAATGGCGGGCACCCGGGACAGAGGGTGAATTCTCGCTGTATTGCACGGACTGCAAGCTCAAAGGCCAGTTTTTCACAGTGCATATCGACGCGGGCGCGGAAAAGTTCCACCGCGTCATGCCGGTCAACATAACGACAGAAAGCACGATGTAATAAGGTCAGATGAACACGAAAGTAACGTCACTCGATAATGGGCCGCGGACAGTTCTGCCCGGACGGCACGGAGCGTGGCTGTCCAGATACCAGGCGGTCGTTATCGCGTTACTGGTCATCGCTACACTGGTGATTGCAGCCAGCTGGCTGGTATTTCCCTACTACGTCAAGGATCGTGACCTGATCGCGACCGTAGGTGGCAACGTCAAACAGGAGAAACTGCGAAACGCGATCAGCATTGGCAATTTCCTGAATCGCACAACATTCGGAACCGGAGAGGCGCAGGTCGACGTGCTCTACGCGACGCCGAAGTATTTTGAAGTCACGGATCGCGCCCGGGCTGTCGCTCAATACCGGCCGGATCTCTATCTCGTTTTCCTGGTTACGGAAACCACACACGTGGAAGACCTGCCAAGCCGGTTGCCGGAAGCTGCGCTGATCGTTGACGGCAGGGAATATGAACCCTACGACGTAGAGGGACCGCTGGAGGTCTATCATCATCGGGTCCTGACACTGCGTTTTCCTGCTTACGGGCAAGACGGCAAGCCGATTCTGACCGACAAGGCGACGGGCCTCGAGCTGCGACTCTTCAATACCTGGGACCCGGACAACACGCCGCGAATCGTAAATTGGGAGTTGCCGCTGGTCTATCCGGACGAGCTGCTGGACCCCGGCCCCTGGACACCCATTATGGTGCTGGGATTGTCGGCGGGCTTGCTGTCGTTTGTGCTCACTCCGTGCCTCTTGCAACTTCTGGTCGTTTACGTGGTGACACTGACCGGGTTCTCGACAGACCAGCTGCGTCGCAATTCCGCCGCGGTTCCGGCCGACATCAAACGAAAGCTTCTGCTGGTCGCATTGTCCTTCGTTACCGGACTAACCGCATTGTTTACTCTGACCGGCGCTGCAATCGGGCAAGCCGGCAAGCAACTACAAATGTTCCTCGCTCTCTGGAGCCCGACAATCAGTGTCATTTCCGGGATCATTGTGATTCTGATGGGTTTGTGGGTCGGCGTTCGATCACGGGCGCCGCTTGTCTGCCGCCTGGTTCCTGAAAGACTGTCGCATGTTCCATCTGGCGGTGCGGCCTCCTACTTCGGATCGGCGCTGGTTGCGGTCGGTTTTTCCCTGGGCTGCATTACCTGTTTTGGCGGCGCAATCATAGCTACGCTGCTGATCTATGTGGGTTCGCTGGGCAGTGCGCTGGTCGGTGCAACTGTCATGTTCGGTTTCTCACTGGGTGTTGCGATCCCGTTTTTGCTGGCGGCGCTCTTCCTCTCGCGGACGATGCCGCTTTTGTCGAAGATTCATCAGTACGCGCCGGCCATCGGATTCATCGGCATGCTGGCGCTTGTGGCGTTTGGAATCGTCCTGGTTACCGACAGTTTTCATGCCCTGAGCGATCTGATCTACCCATGGCTGGGCCTGGATACCTGATAAATTGTTTAGCAAGACGATCAGCGTGTGCTCGATTAGCCTGATGCTGCATCTGTCGGCGGTGTCGGCGGCACTCGCGTTCTTCGACGATGGGGCGCGGTATGCATTCATTGCCAGCGCGAGCAGTAAGGCGGTGTTCGTCATCGATCTGCAGGAACGATCTTTGGCATACACTATTGCGCTGACCCGAGTCCCTTCTTCTGTGGAAGTGTCTGCACGATTGAAGGCGCTGGTCATCGGGCACGAGGCGAACAAGAGCCTGACGTTGGTTGACCTGAGTACTGAGGATCTGACGCAAATAGATTACCCGCTGAACCTCACGCCAACTGCAATCGAAGTGAGTCCTGTTGGCGAAACCGTCGCAGTTTTCGACAAGGCGACAGGCAGGTTGGAAGTTCATTCAATTGATCGTCGCGTGGTCCTGCTTTCGGCAGACGATGTGCAAACAGACAACGAACTCACGTTCGGCATCGATGGCGCGACGATATATTGGGTCGACGATGCTGCCGGGACTTTGAATGCCATCGATCTCTGGTCAGAACGGCAGAGCATCGAGCTGGCGAAGCCTCGCTCGGGGCTGTCTGCAATGTCGCGCAGCATTGACGGAATGACCGGCTATGTCAGCGATGGTTCCGGCAATGTCGTGCATATGATCGACTTGAAGTCCTTTTCACTCGTATTGAATATTCATGTCGGCAATGAGCCGGGACGGCCATGGGGTACCGCTGACGGGCAATACATGCTGGTACCGAACGGTGGCAGCAATACAATGACAGCAATTTCTACAGCGAGCGGCGAAGCGGTTTACACCGTACCCGCTGTTGATCAACCTGCATTCATCAACCCCGGCTGGCTGGACTCGACAGCGGCTGCAGTCAGTACGTCTGGGCAGCTCGCGTTCGTCGACATCGATAATGGGAGCGTGATCTCTCGTTATCAGATGGATGGTGCACCTCGCGACGGAATTGTGACGTCCGACTCACAAACGCTGGCCATACCGGTGCCGGAAAGCGGTTCCCTGGTATTTTTCGATATGCGCAGCCGGAAAACACTATCATCGATTACCGAGCTGCCCGTTGATATTGGACCGGCAGCGCTGGCGATTTCGAATAATCTTTGTCATTAGTGGACACGGTACTGAACAGCAAATGGTTGCCGGCAGCGCGCATGCGCTCGCAGTTGCTCGTGCTTGTCCTTGTACTGATTTCGCCGGGTCATGCCGAGGAACTCGTTAGCGGCAAGTTCGATCTGGTCGATCACCATGGCCGATCTGTTACGGAGCGCAGTTACGACGGCAAGCTGAGGCTGGTTTTCTTCGGCTACACGCAATGTCCGGACCTGTGTCCGACGACGCTGTTCGAAGTTGCCCGAGTCATGCGGCGGCTGGGCGACGACGCGGCTGATGTGAAGCCGATCTTCATCAGTGTCGATCGGAAGAATGATACGCAGGAACGAATCGCGAGCTACGTGGGCGCGTTTCATCCCTCGATGGTCGGGCTTACCGGCACAGAGCAACAACTGCAAGCGGCCGCTCGTTCCTTCAGGGTGCGTTACGGGGTTCTGCCGGCGACTGAAAGCGCAACCGGCGTGGACACCGTTTTTCACAGCGCCTATCTGTTCCTGATGGACCAGCAAGGCGGTTTGCTGGATGTGTTCGGTTACGGCACGAAAGCGGAGGCCATTGAAGCGAAAATTCGTGATTATCTCTGAGGGCCTTGTCAAAAAGGCATCGATCGGAAATATTATTTATGCGAGCAGTGCGAAGTATGCCGATGAGGCCTGCCTGTTGCGCAACCACAGGCCGTGGCCGCGGGACTCTTTTTATTGACGACGGTGCTGCGCCTGAGAACGCCGAGCTTGATACCTGCGCCACCGGTAATGATCTTGCGAACGGGCGCGCCTGTCACAGGATCCGTGGTCAGGGCATTGTCAGTGATGCGCTGAAAAATCTCGAAACGCCGTGGCTCCGTGGCCGGGTCGCTCGGAATGGTTTCATAAGTGTAGGTGGGCATTGCACGGTCTCATTTTCGCAATCCGGGTAGTTTGTCTGCAGGATGCGCACGACGTCAAATTTACTCCGCCGGCGACGAGACCTGACATTCCTGTGCGAGGCCGCGATGGAATCGGAGCATCGAAACCTTGTGGAGGTCAGGGAACGTTCGTCCGGCACGGCAGTCAGGGCGCCGTTCCCGGCGATGGCGCACCCGGATTCGGCGGCCCCGGAGCGGCCAGTGTGTAAGGAAGAACCCTGCCGGGTAGCGAAAATGGGCAGCCGCGCCATGTCGCGCTCCCGAACCCGGTTCGAACGCTGCAATCCATTGAAAATAAGGGACATAACGGGGCTGGAGGCGCTTCGTGCGGAGGTTTGATTAAACGCAGGATATGTACTAAGATTTTATGCACACGTTTGCAGAGCGCCGCGG
>Ga0210124_1000619_pt1 | contig 17322 bp, 13 predicted proteins | sample Muzzi_PWC_D2_FD_185554 | JGI IMG/M metagenome (GOLD analysis project Ga0210124, IMG submission 185554) | Wetland microbial communities from San Francisco Bay, California, USA, that impact long-term carbon sequestration - Muzzi_PWC_D2 (SPAdes) | ecosystem: Environmental > Aquatic > Marine >... | reverse complement strand
TGATCTTGTCGCCGGTGGTCTTGATGATCTGCAGATCCACGGCCAGGCCCGGGTGCGCCGATTCCAGCTCGGACTTGACCCAGTTCGCCTGCCAGAGGGCGAGCTTCGATCCGCGGGTGCCGATGGTGAGCTTGGCTGGGGGCATGAGGGAACCCTTCGGGTTAGCCGTAAGCTTTCAGCGTTCAGCTTTCAGCGTTCAGCGGTGGTCGCAGGCGGATTGGAACTATGGACGAAGGGGTAGTGGCTGATAGCTGACCGCTGATGGCTGACAGCTAGCCAATCCCAAACATCTTGCGAATGATGGCAGTGGCGGTCTGGTCGCCGCTGCGGGTGGCGTGCTTGAGGGCCACGGTGGGTCCGTGCAGGAACTTGTTGGTAATGGACCGGGCGAGGGCCTCGACCGCCTGACGCTGTTCGTCGCTGAGGTCCGGCAATCTGGTCAGGGCCTTGGCGACCTCGGCGTCACGGAACTGTTCCCCGTGCTCGCGCAGGGCGACGATCAGGGGGCCGGCGGCGCGGCCGCGGAGCCACGCCTCGAAGGCGGCGACCTCCTGGTCGATGATCTCGTGGGCCCGTTCCGTCTCCTTGAGGCGCTCCTCCTTGTTGGTGTCGACCACCGACTGGAGGTCGTCGATGTCGTAGAGGTAGCAGTTGTCGAGGCGCTCGATCTCCGGATCGAGGTTGCGCGGCACCGCGATGTCGATGAAGAACACCGGCTCGTGGCGGCGATCGTGCATCACCCGGGTCATATCCTGGCGAGTGAGGACGTAGTCCGTGGCGCCGGTCGAGGCGATGACGATGTCGGTGCGGATCAATGAGGTACGGAAGTCGTCGTAGCGTATGGCCGACCCATTGAATCGCTCGGCGAGCTGCACCGCCCGGCTGTAGGTGCGGTTGGTGACCAGGATCTTGTGGGCGCCGGCGGTGAGCAGGTGTTGCGCGGCAAGCTCCGCCATCTCACCGGCGCCGATGAGCATCACGGTCTTGTCTTCCAGGGTGCCAAAGATCTTTTTGGCCAGCTCCACGGCGGCGTAACTGATGGACACGGCGCTACGGGCGATGGCGGTCTCGGTGCGCACCCGCTTGGCGGTGGACAGGGCGCGCTCCATGGCGTGGTGCAGGACCGAGCCCGTGGCGCCCGCGTCGCGCGCCCGGGCAAAGGCGTCCTTCAACTGACCGAGGATCTGGGGCTCGCCGACCACCATGGAGTCGAGGCTCGATGCCACTCGGAACAGGTGCACCACGGCCTGGCGGCCGTGGTGGTGGTAGAGGTGCGGCCTGACCTCCGTGCCGTTGGTCTGCCCGGCGAAGAAACGCATCAGCGAATCGCGGCCGTCCTCCGGGTCCTCCACCGATGCGTACGCCTCCACCCGGTTGCAGGTGGACAGGAGCAAACACTCGTGGAGCCTCGCGCCGTCGTGGAGGCCGCGCACCAGCTCGCAGACCTGGTCCTGGGGGATCGCGAGCTGCTCCCGCAGCGCGACCGGGGCGGTCTTGTAGGAGAGGCCGACGGTGATGAGGTGCAGCACCATCTAGGCAGCCGGCGGCTTCAGCGCGTTGAAAAACTGGAAGCTGTGGAAGCCGGTAAAGAAGATGTTGACGATGATGTAGCTGAACATCGCCAGGGCGAAGCCGGCGATCGAGAGCTGGGCGGCCTTGCGGCCCCGCCAGCCGAAGGCCTGGCGCATGTTCAGGATCAGGCCGTAGATCAGCCAGGTGCCGCACGACCAGGCGATCTTGGCGTCGAACGGCAGCTTGCCATACACCACCTCGGCCCAGATCGCGCCGGTCAGGATGCCGACGGTGAGGAGGGGGAACCCGACGGCGATTGCCCGGTGGTTAATCTCGTCCAGGGTGGCCAGCGGCGGCAGGCGGCGGAAGTTGGCGCCGGGTCGGTGGGACTTCACCTGACGCTCCTGCAGGAGGTACATCCAGCCGACGGCGAAGGCGATGACGAAGGAGGCATCGGCAAGAAAGGCGAGGCTGGTGTGGGCGAGGAACCAGCCGCTTTTCAAGATCTCCGGGGCCTGGCTCGGGCCGTGGCCGAGAAAGGCGGCGTAGAGCATCGGGACGAAGGCGATGGGCAGCACGAAGCTCCCCACGACCGGCAACCGGTAGCGGGCCTCGAACGCGGCGAGCAGGATGATGATGACCCACGAGAAGAAGACCATGCTTCCAGCGTGGCTTGCGGTCGGAAACTGGCTCGTACGGACCCACATCATGGCCAGGAGCAGGGTGTGGGCGGTGAAGCCGACGATCACCGACCCGAGATAGATTCGCCCGAGAGAGTGCCCGCCCCGGCTGAAGTAGAGCAGGCTGAAGACGGTCCCTACGAAATAGGCGGTCAGGGCAAGGTAGAAGAGTGGCAGCATGGCGGCGGCGACGGGGGCGGGGCTCTGGAGATTACTACACGGACGCCGAAGACGGCATGGAAATGCACCGAACGCGGGCGTCTGCCGGTTCACGGACGGTATCGGAACGAACCTGCATTTCTCACTATGAATCTGCTGCCGCCGCACCACCGGCCGCGTCTCTGGCCCGCCTCGTCCGAGTCCGCAACAGAAGCAAACCTGCCTGCGGGCTCGGATTCGCGGCCGGACCAGGAGCTACGGCCGGTTCCACACGCTCGCCACGATCCCTGGTGCCAATGCGCGCTGGCCGTCTTCGTTCAAGGAAGTTCAGACGTGGCGTTGTTGGGCGGCAAGGGCTAGCTTTCCCCGGCTATGCTAATCCCCGAGCGAGCGGGTATCCGTCGTTGACCGCGGGACAGCGAGATGATAGTTTCCCGCGCCTTTTTGCAGAGGAATTTCCTTTAGTTTAGAGGATTTGTCAGCGATCCACCCCTCGCCCAAGTGCGCGGAGACATCGATGAACTTGGCCTTTAATCAGCGGAAGTTTGATCTTCAGATCGTAGATCAGGAATACCTCTTCAATAACTTCAGCTGCTCCTCCGGCTGCCCGGTCAACACGCGGGCCGGGGAGTATGTACAGGCGATCGCAGAGGGGGATTTCGAGCGCGCGTATGCGGTGGCGCGCGGGCCGAATGTGTTCGCCTCGGTGTGCGGTCGCACCTGCTCCCATCCCTGTGAGCAGGCCTGCCGCAAGGGGGTAGTGTCGGAGAGGCCGATCTCGATCCGCGCCTTGAAGCGCTACGTGACGGAAAAGTACGGCGTCGAGATCACCCGCAATCTCGACAAGACCCTGTCGTTCTCGACGGCGGCCGGCAGCGTCAATCCGACCCCCAACGGTCACAAGGTGGCGCTCGTCGGGGCCGGAGCCGCCGGTGTCACCTGCGCCCACGACCTGGCGCGGCTCGGTTATGAGTGCCACATCTACGAGAAGCTTGAAGTGCCCGGCGGCATGTTGTGGGTCGGGATCCCGGAATACCGCCTGCCGCGCGAGCTGATCAAGAATGAGGTCGCCGCGGTGGAACACCTCGGGGTGAAGATCCACTACGGTCAGGAGTGCGGCAAGGACTTCACGCTCCAGGGGCTCTTCGATCAGGGTTTCGAGGCGATCTTCCTCGGCATCGGCGCCCACATCGGGCGCGGTCTGCCGCTCAAGGGGAAGGAGCTGCGCGGGATCCACATCGCCGTGCCTTTCCTGCGCGACGCCGCGCTCTACAAGCCGATCGAAGACCTCGGTGAGAACGTCCTGATCATCGGTGGCGGCAACGTCGCCATGGACGTGGCCCGTACCACCATCCGCGTCAAACCGGACGTCAAGGAGGTGAAGATCACCTGCCTGGAGGCGCACGAAAAGATGCTCGCCTTCGAGTGGGAGATCGAGGAGGCCATCGAGGAAGGTGCCACCCTGCACAATAGCTGGGGTCCACTCGAGTTCGTGGGCGAAAACGGTCACATCACCGGCGTGAAGATGAAGCAGGTGTCCGCCATCTTCGACGAGACCGGGCGTTTCAATCCCCAGTACATCGAAGGCAGCGAGAAGGTCTTCGACTGTGATACCTGCGTGCTGGCCATCGGTCAGGGTATCGATACCTCGTTCCTCCAGGTGGAAGACAAGGTCGAGGTCGATCCCCGAGGCAACATCAAGACCGATCCCAAGACCATGCAGACCAGCAACCCGCGCATCTTCTGCGGCGGGGACTGCGCCTTCGGGCCGCGGCTGGTCATCGACGCGGTGGCGGAGGGGAGCCGGGCCGCGCGTGGCATCGACGAGATGATCCAGGGCCGGCCGCGCATCATCAAGCTGTGGACCTCTTCCGAGGTCTCCAACCACCACATGAGCCCGATCATCGACCTGGACGCGAAGCGCTCCCAGGACTTCGCGATGGCGGCGGACTATGATTACGCCCCGCGGATCGACCCGCACACCATCTCGTTGGACGACCGGCAGAACTGGAAGGAAGTGGAACGGGTCTACAGCGAGGCGCAGGCACGGGAAGAAGGCAACCGGTGTCTGAAGTGCAACTTCAACACCATCTTCTCGTCCGAGACCTGCATCCTGTGCGGCGGCTGCATCGATGTCTGCCCGGAGCAATGTCTGTCGATCATCGACGTCAACCAGATTGCCCGTGGCCCGTCTGGCTCGGATATGGATCTGCTCCTGACCAATCGCTACGCGGGAGAGGCCCTGCCCGAGGGTGCGGCGATCATCAAGGACGACGCCCGGTGCGTGCGCTGCGACCTGTGCGTTCGTCGTTGTCCGACCGACGCCATCACCATGGAGAAGTTCGAGGAGAAGGAGATCGCGCTCAATGTCTGAGTTGCCCGTAGAGTCCGAGTTCAGTTACGACCAGTTTTCGCGCCGCGACTTCTTCACGCTGGTGGGTGGTCTGGCCACCGCCGGCACCTTTGCCGCGGCTCTGGTCAGTTCCTTCCGCTACATGTGGCCGAACATCCTCTACGAGCCGCCGACCAGGTACAAAATCGGTACACCGGAGGAGTACCCGGAGGGCGTCAACTTCATCGCCGAGAAGCGCATCTTCCTGCTACGAGGCGTCTACGGGCTCGCGGCGAACGAGTACCGGGTGATCTCCGCGATCTGTACCCACATGGGATGTACCCCTAAATGGGTCCAGAAGACCGAGCGGTTCGAGTGCCCCTGCCACGGGAGCAAGTTCAATACCCTCGGTGTCAAGGTCGCGGGACCGGCGCCCCGGCCGCTGCCGTGGTACGAGGTGACGTTGGGCAACGATGGCCGGTTGCAGATCGACCAGAACAAGGTTGTCACCGCGGACTACAAGCTCGCGGTGTAGCGAAAGTCTTCAGGTGTTCACCCCGGAAACGGGTGACGGTGTCTTCCGTCGGGATTGAGGTAGGAGGAATCGATGGGCCGCGTTGCTAATGCCATGTTCAACAACCGCGTCTGGAGGTCGGTGTTCCGGCACGGCTACCCGAACAACCCGCGCAACCGTGCGGAGGTGATGTTCCAGAACGTCTTCCTCCACGTCCAGCCGGTGAAGGCGTTCAAGCGCAGCCTCAAGGTCACCACCACCTTTGGTCTCGGCTTGACCCTGGCGTATCTCTTCCTGCTCCTCACCCTGACCGGCTTTCTCCTGATGTTCTATTACATCCCGCACGTGGACCGGGCGTATCAGGACATGAAGGACCTGGAGTTCGCGGTGAGCTTCGGCGTGGTGCTGCGCAACATGCACCGCTGGGGCGCCCACGGCATGGTCGCCTTCACCTTCCTGCACATGGCGCGGGTGTTCTACACCGGGGCGTACAAGGCGCCGCGGGAGTTCAACTGGTTCGTCGGCCTCATCCTGCTGATCGTCACGTTGTTCCTGTCGCTGTCCGGCTATCTCTTGCCCTGGGACCAACTCGCGTACTGGGCGATCACCATCGTCGCCAACCTGATCAAGGCAACGCCGCCGTCGGACATCGTCGGCTACGGCGCCGGCTATCTGGTGCTGGGGGGCACGGTCGTGGACCAGAACGCCTTGATCCGGTTCTACGTCATGCACGTCTTCGGGTTGCCCCTGCTCGCCACCATCCTGATCGTGGTCCACTTCTGGCGGATCCGGAAGGACGGCGGGCTCGCCCGTCCGGATGAGCAGAATATTCCCCTCAAGTAGATATCGCAGACGTCTCGCTACGACCGGTTCCCTTGGAGGAGCGCCAGATGGCCGCTGAGAAGCAAATGGACACCATGAAGAGCTACGGGTTGATGAACCTGGTGAAGGGCAAGACGCCCTCGATCCAGAAAGACCCGTACGAGATGGTGATGAGTTGGCCCCACCTGCTGTTTCGCGAGGTGGTGGTGTTCCTCATCGTCCTCACGATCATCATGGGGATGAGCGTCCTGTTCAACGCCCCCCTGGAGCAGATGGCCGACCCCCAGAACACCCCCAACCCGGTCAAGGCCCCGTGGTACTTCCTCGGCCTTCAGGAATCCCTGTCGTGGGGGCCGCCGTTCCTCGGCGGGACCTTCTTCCCGTCGGTCCTCGCCATCTTGCTGATCGCCGTCCCCTACCTCGATCGTTCCCGCGCGGGCATCGGCCTCTGGTTCCACCCGCAACGCCGCACCCTCAACATCCTCTTCACCGCGGGGATGGTGCTGTGGTTTGGCCTGATCGTGGTCGGCACCTTCATGCGCGGCCCGAACTGGGACTTCTACTGGTTCTGGCAGCACTGGGAAGCCCATTAGACGGCAAGCGGGGAAGCGGTTTCTTTCGTTCATTCTGAGTTTGACGGGGGCGGTGGACTCGCCCGGGTGGAGAGGTTATGGGCACGAAGTTGGGAGTCATCGTCGGCGTCGCGATCCTGGGGTTGATCGTCGTCCTGCTCAAGACGAAGGCGTGGCGGCCGCTGTTCCTGCTGCTGGGGCTGACTGTCTTTGTCCTCTTCTGGGCGCAGGTGGTGAAGGACCAGACCCATCCCTACGACCAGTACCAGGAGCAGTACGAGAAGGACCTGATCGACCTCGCCGGTGGTGATCCGGCCAAGGTCGAGTTCAAGCCGGGTATCGTCCAGCGCTACCTGCCGCAGTTTAAGCGCACCGACCGCTGCGAGACCTGTCATCTGGGCGTCGAGGACCCTCGCTTTGCCGAGATGCCCCAGCCCTACACCTACCATCCGGGGATCAATACCCATCCCCCCGACAAGTTCGGCTGCACGGTCTGCCATGAGGGCGTCGGCATCTCGGTGGACGTGAAGGGCGCCCACGGCCACAAGGAGAACTGGCGCAACCCGATCCTCGACGCCACGCTGGTGCAGTCACGCTGTGTCCAGTGTCACGAACGCGGCGCGTCTCTGGCCGGAGGTGGGGATTATGCCCGGGGCGAGATCCTCTTCAATCGCGTGGGTTGCCTGGGCTGTCATCAGGTCACCGGTATGGAGCTGGAGCGCCTGCCCGGACCCGATCTGCGAATGCTGTCGTCCAAGATGCAGCCCAACTGGCTCGCCGGCTGGCTGAAGGATCCCAATTCCTATCTGGCCAAGACCTACATGCCGTACTTCGGTCTCTCCGACGACGAGATCAAGGAGATCACCTCCTATCTCGTCGCATCGGCGCGAGACTACCACACGGCCAACTCCCTGCCCGACCTCACCCACGACGTCCCGTCGACGGCCGCGAAGGTGGCGCGGGGCAAGGAGCTCGTTCTATCGGTGGGGTGCCTTGGCTGCCACAATATCGACGATGCGCAACCGGTCGAGGAGGTCGATGCGGCCCTCAAGGAGCGCAACTTCGGTCCGGATCTCTCGAAGGTCGGGGACAAGGTGTACGGCCAGTGGATCAAGGCGTGGGTGAAGGACCCGAAGAGCCTCGACGCCAAGACCACCATGCCGAGCCTGCGCCTCTCCGACGAGCAGGCCGAGGCCATCGCCGCTTACCTACAGCAGAAGGGCGACGGAACCGTAGCGAAGCTCGACATCGCGCCAGAGCCAGATAACGCAGAGCTGGTGGAGAAGGGCAAAGAGCGGATCGAGTGGTACAACTGCTCCGGCTGTCATCCCATCGCCGGCTTCGAGGGTCGGACCTTCTATGGTCCGGAAATCACCTTCGAAGGCGACAAGCAGTACTTCCGCCTCGCCTTTGGTGACAAGCTGCACGAGGTGATTCAGCTCGATGAGGAGGAAGGCGTCCAGTCCAATCGAAACGTCGTCAACTTCGTCAAGATGAAGCTGGAGAACCCGCGGCAATTCCAGCCCGGCCTGCTGAAGATGCCCAACTTCCACTTCTCCGAAGCGGAGCTCACGGATCTGACGGTATTCGTCGCGAGCCTCAAGGATCGCGTCTATCCCTCGTCTTACCACTCCGCGATGAACGCCAAGGAGAAGGCGGTCTCCGATGGCCGGGAGATGTTTGCCCGGTATAATTGCCTGGGCTGCCACGAGTACGATCGCAAGAGCCCGCGCAGCAGCGGCCACATCCGCGCTTACTATCCTTCCGAGGAGAAGGCGCTGGCCCCACCGGTGCTGCACGGCGAGGGACGTAAGGTACAGCCTCTCTGGGTGCAGGACTTCATCCAGGAACCGATTCCCCTCCGGCCGTGGCTGAAGGTACGCATGCCGACCTTCGGCTTGGATGACAAGGAGGTGCAGGTCCTGTCCGACTACTTCGTCGCATTGGAGCCGAAGGATCACCCATTCTACGGTGTGAACCCGGCCACCATCGACAAGCACGCGATCGCCCAGGGTAAGCAGGAATTGATCGCGTACAAGTGCCTCCAGTGCCACGTGCTGGACGAGATCCCGGCGGGCAAGAATCCTGACGAGCTTGCTCCCGACCTGAGTCTTGCCAAGTCGCGCCTGCGCCCGGAGTGGGTCGAGGAGTGGCTCACCAATCCCCAAGGCTTCCAGCCGGGGACCCGCATGCCCAACTTCTTCTTCTATGACGAGCTTGAGGACGAGGAGGGGGAGCTTGTGTTGGATGCGAAAGGGGACCCCAAGCTTGACTACACCAACGAAACCGCCCAAGCCAACGCCGAGCAGATTCAGGCGATCACCGACTACCTGATGGTTCTGGATCCGGCGGAGGCGAAGAGGATGTGGGCCGCGCAGCTCAAGACCGTCACCCAATAGATGTTGTGGTTCGGGTAGGTTCTGCCCTTACGATAGGCCCTCGGGCACCACGCCCCCATGGGTAATCAGGACCGTTGCTCTTGTTGACAACCCTTTGGAGGAATCAGTGATGATCACCCCCCCCCTGTCCCGGACCCTCGCCGCTGCCCTAGGCCTTAGCCTGGCCGTCGTGATCCCCGCCCACGCCGGCAGCCTGTCCGGTAAGGTCACCTACACGGGTACGGCACCGAAGGCCGAGCAGTTGAAGATGGACGCCGATCCGGTGTGCAAGAAGGCGCACGCCTCCATCCCCTCCGAGAGCTATGTTGTCGCCGCGGACGGTGCCCTCAAGAACGTCTTCATCTACGTGAAGGAGGGGCTGGAAGGGCAGAAGTTCTCGCCCAAGGGTGAAGTGGAGCTCGATCAGATCGGGTGCCAGTACAAGCCGCACGTGATCGGCGCGATGGTTGGGCAGAAGATCGAGATCGTGAATAGCGACGACACCCTGCACAACGTCCATCCGCTGCCCAAGGAGAACCGCGAGTGGAACCTGGCCATGCCGTTCAAGGGCCAGAAGGTCAAGAAGTCGTTTCGCAAGCCGGAGGTCGGCATCCCGGTCTCCTGCAATGTTCACTCCTGGATGAGGAGCTACATCTGCGTGGTGGACAACCCCTATTTCGCGGTCTCGGGTGACGACGGCTCGTTCGCGATCAAGGACCTCCCGGATGGGACGTACACCATCGCCGCGTGGCAGGAGGAGCTGGGCGAGAAGACCGCCAAGGTGACGGTGAGCGGTGACACGATGACCTCGTTTACCTTCGAGTAAACCAAGACGAGCCAACCTTACTGGCTGCTTATTGGGTCAAGACCCCCGGTCTCCCGAAGAGGAGGCCGGGGGTTTTGCGTTTCTTGCGGATACACCAGTAGATTTCTCACCACCGAGCCACGGAGGACGAAGGGGGCGTCTTCGCTGCCGGTCACGGCGAGAGGTGGCTGGGCCGTTGGGAAACCACAGATGAACACAGATGAACACAGATCGTGGTTCCTGTGTCTTCCGGCACGCTGGCCTCGCCGCGTTGTCTCTACGCTCGACAAATCTGTGGTTTGGTCATGAGCGGCTCTCGCCAAGACGCCAAGGCGCAAAGGTCGTTTGCCAAGAACACCACGAAGGACACGAAGAATTGATCCCACGTTCCCCCTGGTGTTCCTTCGTACCCTCCGTGGATATGAGAAACGCAAGGTCCACCTCGATTATCTGCGTTCATCTGTGTTCATCTGTGGTTCCAACCCGTTCCGCCGCCATGGCTCGGCGCAGAACGAACGCGGTAAGAGTCGAAGCGATGATGTCTCTGTGGTGAGCAACGAGGGCCTTCTTAGTTCGTCCTGACATGGACTCATCTACTGACGCTCGGCGCGGGAGCGGCACCGTCCATCCATGGGGTGGATGGGGGGGGAGGGGTGCGGCGTGGGCGCAGATGCGCCACTCGCTGCCGGTAGAGGTGACGATCCAGGCGGTCAAGGCGTTTCAGAACGACCGCGTTCTCCTGCACGCCTCGGCCCTGACCTATACGACGCTCCTCTCCCTGGTCCCGGGTCTCGCCCTCACCTTTTCGATTCTCAAAGGGCTAGGGGTGCAGCGCCGCCTCGAGCCCCTGATCATGGACCGGATCTCCGCCGGCTCGGAGGAGATCGCGCAACAGATCCTGACCTACATCGACAACACCAACGTGCGCTCCCTCGGCACCATCGGTGTGATCACCCTGCTCGTCACGGTGATCCTGGTCTTGAGCAACATCGAGCGCGCGTTCAATCACATCTGGGGGATCGGCAAGCCGCGGCCACTCGGGCGCAAGTTCGCGGACTTCTTGAGCGTGGTATTGATTTCTCCATTCCTGCTCCTCGCGGCCAGCTCGCTCAATGCGTTCACCGAGGGGCGTCCCGCCTTCCTGGAGCGACTGCCGGGGATGAGCCTGATGACCGAGCTGTGGCGCATCGGCATCGAGATCAGCCCGCACCTCTTCATGGCGGTGGCATTGACCTTCCTCTACCTCTTCATGCCCAACACCCGGGTCCGACTCAGCGCCGCGCTGGTCGGTGGCCTCGTAGGTGGCGTTGCCCTGCAGGTCGCGCAGGATTTCTATATTCACTTCCAGATCGGCGCGGCGAAGTACAATGCGATCTACGGCGCGATGGCCCAGCTCCCGGTGTTCCTCGTCTGGATCTACCTCTCCTGGACCATCGCCCTGTTCGGGGCCGAGATCTCGTGGGCCTTCCAGCAGGAGCAGCAGCGGCGACGCGTCACCATGCGGTTTGCGGACGCCTCGGTATGGGAGTGCCTGCACATCGAGGTCCTGCGCACTGTGGCGGAGCGTTTCCAGGCCGGCGATGGTGCGACGGCCGCGGATCATGTGGTGGCGGCGACCGGGATGCCACCGAGCGCCTGCGAGGAGATTCTCGACAACCTGACGGAGGTGGGCCTCGTCCTCTCCGATGCGGGCGATCCGCCCGGTTACCTTCCCGCCATGCCGGCGGAGGCAACCAACCTGTGTAATGTGCGCGAGGCGCTGCAGCCCCTGGTCAAACAGGGCCTTGCGCGGGCGGTGACCCCGCGTCTTGGCGAGGCCCTTGCCGCTGGCCACGAGGTCACGGCGTTGCGGACCTCCCTAGCCGACCTTGTTGAGTCCACCTTCACCTATAAGGAGAATGGAGCGATGGCTGCCACCGAATCGACCATGCTGCCCCTGGGCACCCCGGCCCCGGATTTCCTCCTGCCCGAGGTCAATGGCGGAGAGATCTCCCGGGAGGATCTTGCCGGCCGTCCCCTGCTGGTGATCTTTCTCTGCCGCCACTGCCCGTTCGTGCAATGGGTCCGTGCCGAGCTGGCACGGCTTGGCCGCGACTACGGCGAGCGAGTCGCGATCGTCGGCATCAGCGCCAACGACGCCGACAATTATCCGGACGATCGGCCGGACAGTCTGGCCGAGATGGTGACGGAGTGGGGGCTCACCTTCCCGGTCCTTTACGACGAGAGCCAGGCGGTCGCCACGGCGTACCGGGCCGCCTGCACCCCCGACTTCTTTCTCTTCGATGCCCAGCACACCCTCGTCTACCGGGGGCAGCTCGACGACAGCCGGCCGAACAGCGGCGTGCCGGTGACCGGCAAAGATCTGCGCACCGCCCTCGATGCTATCCTCGGAGGCCAGCCGGCCCCTTCCGTCCAGAAACCGAGCCTCGGCTGCAACATCAAGTGGCGGCCGGGCAACGAGCCGGAGTATTTCGGCTGACCGATCTTCACCATGGAGACACAGAGATCGCAGAGCGCCGGGCGCGCGCCGAAGCCATGTGGGCAAGAGTCGCGTCTCAACCTCGACATATTCCAGGAATCTCAGAATATCCTTCGTCCGCTACTCGCCGACAATTGCGCCACAGAGGCCGAGATCTCCGCGCCCTCCGTGTCTCTGGGGTGCACATGAACCAAAGGAGTGGTTGCCATGCCTGGTCTTCCCGATGACGTGAAAGAGGCCTTTGCCGACGGCGGTGGCGTGGGCTGTACCTACGCCCTGGTTCCGTCCGAGGAGGGCAAGCCGCAGCTCGGGGTGGTCGCCGCCTTGCCCCTCGCTGGGCGGCAGGTCGATAGTGAGGGTGTGGGCATCCAGCTCGGCATGGACGTCCATCTGATGACCCGCGGCGTTGTCCTGCAGACCAACGTCGGGGTCGTGGGCCTGCTGGATGAGATCGTCGACCTCACCATCCTCCTCGATCCCCTGGACGAGCAGCAGGCCTCCCTCCTGGACCTCGTGCGGGGGCAGGACAAGCTCGGGGTCTACGTGTACGCGGCGGAGAGCGGCGACTTCGTTGTCGGCAAGGCCGTTCCGGTGGACGACAACATGCGCGCCACGCTCAAGCGGATGCTCGACGAGGCGCGCAACCACTCCGCCTCGATCCTCATGCCTGACTTCCAGTCCGCGGTAGAGGAGCTGGCGGCACGCGAGCCCGGAGCGTAGGCGCGGGAGGGTCGGCGGCGGGAGAGGAGCCCCGCCGGACTTACACCTCGCGCTGGAGGCGGGCGAAGGCAAAGGCGGCGAAGGCGCGGGCTTCGGACTCCGCGGAGAAGCGTGGCGTGAAGACGTGGGTCTCTTCGTCGGGCCACCACTCGATGAAGCAGTCGCCCCGCTGATGGGGGTGGGCTGGGTCGCGCTGGCAGTGGATCTTGTGCGGGGCGATCTCTTCCAGGGCGTCCCACGCCTGGTTCATGGCCTGAGTCGCGGCATTCAGATTCGTGGTGTAGGGCGGGAGCGGCTCGCTCTCCGGCCGCCCCTCGTGGTGCCACCGAACATGCGGTTCGCCATTGTGGGTCACTTCGCCGCCGAGGGCCTCGGCGAGGATCTGGTCACGCATGCGGGGGTCGGCAACCTGTTGCCACTCCTCGAACAGGGCGTCGATCTTCTGTTTCACGGCGTTCTCCTTGCGCTTGGGTGTCCGGCAGTGGCAGGCCTTTGGGCCACCATCCTGCCGGGCGCTGCTCCGGTCGCTCGTTGCCGCATGCCATCTAATATAAACGTCTGATTCTCTCGGTACCATGAGCCAGCGGCCGCGGCATTCGTCGCATCTCACAGGGGTTGCGGGGGCGGTCGCCAGACAGGTGACGGGGAAGGGTGGTGGTGGCAAACTCCCGCCTCCGCGTGAGGACCATGCCCCGTAAGGAGAACAGCGTGAGCCAGCTCAAGTTGGGGCTGCCCAAGGGCAGCCTACAGGACGCCACCATCGAACTCTTCCGCAAGGCGGGGTGGAAGATCCGCGTCCACTCGCGCAACTACTACCCATCGATCGACGACGCGGAGATCTCCTGCGCCCTGGTGCGGGCCCAGGAGATGGCGCGCTACGTCGAAGATGGCACCCTCGATATGGGATTGACCGGCCTCGACTGGATCTTGGAGAACGAGTCCCAGGTGGTCGAGGTGGCGGATCTGGTCTACTCCAAGGCGAGCTCCAGGCCGGCCCGCTGGGTTGTGGCGGTGGCCGGAGACTCCCCCTACGACACCCTCGCGGACCTGCGCGGCAAGCGCATCTCCACCGAGTTGCTGAACTACACCCGGCGTTATTTCGCGGGGCAGGGGATCGACGTGGAGGTGGAGTTCTCCTGGGGGGCGACCGAGGCCAAGGTAGTGGAGGGGTTGGTCGACGCCATCGTGGAGATCACCGAGACCGGGTCCACGATCAAGGCCCACGGCCTGCGCATCATCCACGAGATGCTGGTCACCAACACCAAGCTGATCGCCAACCCACGGGCGTGGGAGGATCCGTGGCGCCGCTCCAAGATCGAGCAGCTCGCCATGCTCCTCAAGGCGGCCCTGGCCGCCGAGGGCATGGTGGGACTGAAGCTCAACGTCGCCCGGGAGAACCTGCCCAGGGTCGTGGAGCTGCTCCCCAGCCTGCACGCGCCCACGGTATCGGCCCTCTACGACGGGGAGTGGCACTCGGTGGAGACGGTGGCCGCGGAGTCTGCGGTGCGCGACTTGATTCCCAGGCTCCTGGCCGTTGGGGCCGAGGGGATCATCGAGTACCCGCTGACCAAGTTGCTGTAGCGGTGTGCCGGATTTCTCCCGCGAGGCGTACGGTGACGGGTCGGACACGGGACCGTAGGCGGGGCGATGGGTGACGGTCGCATTCTGGCCACGCCCTGGCGGTGGCTGGTGCCGGCGTTGCTCATCGTCGGCATCACCGTGGCGCACTACACCGCGAGCGCCACGATCAACCTGCCGCACGACATCTTTCGCCGCCTCTACTACCTGCCCATCATTCTCGCGGCGTTCTCGTACGGTCTGCGCGGCGGCGTGAGCGCCGCCGTGGTCACCACCCTGGCCTATCTCCCCCACGCCCTGGGCCATATCTCCCACGACCCGGCCGCCCCGATCGACAAGGGGCTGGAGGTGTTGCTCTACAACGTGGTGGGGGTGGTGACCGGCCTGCTGGTGGAGCGCGAGCGGCGCGAGAAGCGTGAGCACGAACGGACCGCCGTCAGCCTGCGCGACACCCTCGCGGAGCGTGAGGCCCTGCAGGGTGAGCTGCGGCGACGCGAGCGCCTCTCTGCCGTGGGTCAGCTTTCCGCCGGCCTGGCCCACGAGATCCGCAACCCCCTCGGCTCCATCAAGGGCGCCGCGCAGCTCCTCGCGGACAGCACGCTCCCGGCGGACGATCGCGACCGGTTGCTGGGGATCCTCACCGAGGAGAGTGGCCGCCTCGATCGGGTGCTGACCGACTTCCTCACCTTCGCCCGGCCCCGTCCACCGGAGCTGCGTCCCGTCGCCCTGGAACGGTGTGTGCGCGACACCCTGGCGCTCCTGGCCGGCGAGGCCGCGGAGCGTCGCGTGACCATCGCGTTCGTGCCCGCCCCTGATCTTCCCGCCATTGCAGGGGATGAGGACCTGTTACGCCAGGTGGTGTGGAACCTGGCGCGCAACGGGCTGCAGGCGGTGGGGGAGGGCGGGCAACTGGAGATCCGCCTCGACCGCGCCGCGGCCGGAGACTCGGTCGGCGCCGCATCCGGGTTCATCAAGATGAGTATTCTGGATAATGGGGGCGGGATCTCGGACGAAGATCTCAGCTATATCTTCAATCCATTCTTCACCACCCGCGAGGGGGGCACGGGGCTTGGTCTCGCCATCTGCCATCGCATCGTGCAGGACCACGGCGGCACGATCGAGGCGGCGAACCGTCCCGAGGGTGGCGCCCGCATCGACGTCTATCTGCCGGTCGGCGAAGCGCCGGAGGCACGACTGAGTTAGCCGCAAATGAACGCGGATGAACGCGAGTGGAGTCGCAGGGAGAGCTCGCACCACCGCGCGCTGTTCTATTTAATCTCGTCGACTCCCCATGGCATCGGGACCGCGTTGGTGGAAACGAAAGGTGGTGGGTAACGTTGGTGGGATAGCACAGAGACGCTGGCCTGATCCGCGTTCACTTGCGTCCATACGCGGCGGAAAATATGAACCCCCCTGTCCCCATCCTGCTGGTCGATGACGATCGCAACCTGCGCGAGGTGACGCGGGTTGGCCTGCGGCGCCACGGCTTCGAGGTGACGGCGGTCGCGTCCGCGGAGGCGGCTCTCGACGTTGCGCGTGAGAGCGACTTCGAGGCGGTGGTGACCGACCTGAAGATGCCGGGCATGGGGGGATTGGAGCTGCTGCGCCGCCTGCATGGCCTCAACCCCTCCATCCCGGTAGTCGTGCTCACCGCATACGGCTCCATCGAGACGGCCGTGCTGGCGATGCGGGACGGCGCATTCGATTTTGCTACCAAGCCGGTGGACCTCGACGCCCTCGCCATGGCCCTGTGGCGCGCCGTCGACCACCGTCGCCTCACGGTCGAAAACGCCCGCCTGCGCGCCGTGGTGCGTGCCCAAGGCGGCAGTCCACGGCTGATCAGCGCCACCCCCGCCATGCTCCAGGTGATCGATACCATCCACCAGGTGGCGGATAGCGACGCTACCGTGCTCATCACCGGCGAGTCGGGCACCGGCAAGGAGCTGGTCGCCCGCGACCTGCACGACGCCAGCGGTCGCGCAGCCGGCCCCTTCGTGGCGGTGAACTGTGTGGCGCTGCCCGAGGAGCTGCTGGAGAGCGAGCTCTTTGGCCACGTGCAGGGTGCCTTCACCGGCGCCCTGCGCGACCACCCGGGCCGATTCCGCCAGGCGGACGGCGGTACCTTGCTGCTCGACGAGATCGGCGACATGCCCCACGCCCTCCAGCCCAAGCTACTGCGTGCCATCGAGAGCGGCGAGGTCGACCCGGTAGGGAGCCTTGCCCCGGTGGCGGTCGACGTGCGTCTCATCGCCGCCACCAACGTCGATCTCGAAGCACGTGTTGCCGCAGGAGAGTTTCGGGAAGACCTCTACTACCGTTTGAACGTCATCCCGATCCACGTGCCGCCCCTGCGTGAGCGTCCCGAAGATATCGTCCTGCTCGTCGACCACTTCCTCCAGGAGATGGCCGGCAGCGACATGACGCTGGATGCCGCTGCTCGCCGCGCCCTGCTCGCGTACTCCTGGCCTGGCAACGTGCGCGAGCTGAAGAACCTGTGCCGCCGCCTTGCCCTTCTCACCCACGGCGAAACGATCGGCCTCGACGACCTGCCTGAGGCGGTCCGCCGGGGCCCGGCCGACGGGGTGTCGCCCACCAGTGGCTCCGCCGTGTCGGGAGCCACGACCCTCCCGGAGATGGAGCGGGCCATGGTCCTACAGGCCCTCGAGAAGCACGACTGGAACAGGTCGGCGGCCGCCCGCGCCCTCGGCATCCCCCGCCACGTCCTCCTCTACCGCGTCCAGAAATACGGGATCAGCCGGCCGGCGGGGCGG
>Ga0210124_1000618_pt1 | contig 17342 bp, 16 predicted proteins | sample Muzzi_PWC_D2_FD_185554 | JGI IMG/M metagenome (GOLD analysis project Ga0210124, IMG submission 185554) | Wetland microbial communities from San Francisco Bay, California, USA, that impact long-term carbon sequestration - Muzzi_PWC_D2 (SPAdes) | ecosystem: Environmental > Aquatic > Marine >... | reverse complement strand
CCGAAGTAATTCCGGCGGCAGTAGCGATTGATGGTCAGGCTACATCGCCGTCTGATACGACGGAAGAAACAGGTGGCGAAAATCCGTCAGCGGCTGATTCTACCTCTGATGTGGTGGTGTATCCAACGGGCACCTTTGTCCAACTGGTGGGTATGAACCATCAATGGCAAACCTGGAACAACTGTGGCCCAGCCACTATCACCACCGACATGAGCTATTTTAATCATACCGAAACTCAGGTGGAAGCTGCCGCATTTCTCAAGCCTAACCCTGATGATAAAAATGTTAGCCCTCACGAGTTAGCGGCTTATGCTCAGACTACCGGACTGGGCGCAATCGTCCGGCGCGGTGGTACTATCGATCAAATCAAGCTGCTCCTCAGTAATAATTTTCCTGTTGTAGCGGAAACCTGGCTCATTCACGACGGCGATGGCCTGGGACATTACCGGCTCATTACCGGCTTTGATGATGAATCGGGTGAATTTATTACTTCCGACTCACTCAGCGGGCCAGACTACAGAGTTAACTATGCCCAATTCGACTCTGATTGGCGCGTTTTTAATCGTCTTTATCTTGTAGTTTCCCCCCCCGAACAGGCCGAAATTGTTTCGGCCATTATCGGCAAAGATATGGACGACACAGTTATGTATGAACGCCTTTTAGCTCAAGCCCAGGCTGAAACTGCGGCTAACCCCGATGATGCTATTGCTTTCTTCAATACAGGTGAAGACCTCACCCGGTTGGGTCGCTATCAGGAAGCCGTCATTGCCTTTGACCGGGCCAGAACCTTGGGGCTTCATTGGCGACGGCTGTGGTATCAATTTACGCCCTTTGAAGCCTATTACGCCACAGGGCGCTTTCAAGATGTACTCGACCTGGCAGCAGCTACAATAAAGGGTACCGGGGGCCTGGAAGAAGCTTACTATTACCAGGGTTTAGCACTCCATGCTACGGGTCAGCCTGGTGCAGCGGAGGCATTTCAGGCGGCAATCGATTATAACGCCAACTTTACCGTGGCCTATGATGCTTTGGCTTCGCTGACCACAAACTAATAACTTAAGTTCGACATTTCGGTAGGTTGGGTTGAGCGACCGGGAATTGTGATGCTAACACCACGATGTTGGGTTTCATTTGTCGAATTTCCGCTCGATTTTGGAGCGAAACCCAACCCCTTAAGCAATATATCATTCTTTTTGAGCCATTCGACCCAACCTACCTTGAATTATCGACTGCAAACTAATAAGCCTTATATAGACGTTTCTTTGGAGGACAACAGATGTGGTATTTTCGCAGCCCCGAAATTGTTTTTGGCCGGGATGCGCTTGACCATTTAACCCATCTATCCGGCAGCAGAGCCTTTATTGTCACCGACCCGGTGATACAACAATTGGGGTTTGTTGAAAGGGTCCAGGATAAGCTCAAAGCTGCCAACATTGCCAGTGCAACGTTTAGCGAGGTTGAGGCTGAACCCACCCTGGAGATGATCCAACGCGGTGCTACGGCTATGACCAGTTACCAGCCCGATTGGATTATAGGGCTTGGCGGAGGCTCGTCAATGGATGCAGCCAAGGCCATGTGGATTTTGTACGAAAATCCACAGACCGACATCCTGGCTGTCAACCCCTTTGAACCCCTCCATCTTCGGCAAAAGGCCAGAATGATTGCGATTAGCGCTACCAGTGGTACGGGAGCCGAAGCAACCTGGGGTATTGTGCTAACAGACCCAGCCGATCAGCGCAAAATAGCCGTCGGTTCCCCGGAAAATCTACCCGATATCGCCATTGTCGATCCTACTTTGGCGATGACCATGCCGCCCCAGCTTACCGCCGACACAGGCATGGACGCCCTAACTCACGCTATAGAGGGATACACCTCTACCTGGTGTAACGATTTCTCCGATGGGCTTTGTCTCAAGGCCATCCAACTGATTTTTGAATATCTTCCCCGGGCTGTTGAGAATGGTGAAGATGAAGAAGCCAGAGAAAAAATGCACAATGCAGCCGCGATTGCTGGCTTAGGTTTTATCAACTCGATGTGCTCTTTGGCTCATGCTTTGGGACACAGTCTGGGAGCAGCCTATAATTTACCCCACGGACGGGCTGTTGGTCTCTTTCTCCCGTACACCATTCAATTTAATGCCTATAACAATGATGGTCAGACACGTTACCCAGAAATTGCAGCCTTTCTAAGACTGCCGGCGACAACTCCCCAACAGGGGACACAGGGCTTGGTTCAAGCGATTCGCCAACTGGCCGACCAAATCGGCCAGCCGCGTTCCATTCAACAAGCCCTCGAAATTTCCTCAGCACAATTGGAAAACGACCTGGACATATTAACCGAGCACGCCGCAAACGATACCCAAATTATCACCGCTGTGCGCTCGCCCACGACACAAGAAATCAAAAAGCTTTTCCTTTATGCCTACCAGGGTAAAGATATAGATTGGTAGAAGAGGGGAAATACATTGATATTAATCACCGGCGCCACGGGTTTTTTGGGGCAAAACGTGTGCGAATATTTGTCGAACCAGGGCTATCAACTGCGTGCTCTGGTTCGGCCTACCACTGATGCTTCCTTTTTGGAAGGCTTAAATGTTGATATTGCCAGAGGCGATGTCTTAGATGCTGCCTCTGTACAATCGGCCATCCAAGGTTGCGAGTATGTTGTGCATGCCGCTGCTTATTTTCGCCTTTGGGGACCTCCAGAACCCTTTATAAAAACCAATGTTGAGGGTACTCGAAATGTTCTCGATGCAGCCCTGGCCGCCGGTGTGAAGAGATTTATTCACATTAGCACGATTATCGTGGTCGGTCCGCAAAAGCCAGGCACAATCATTACCGAGCAAACCCCTCACGGACCATATCCCTCTGATAACTACGCCAAAACAAAAAGTGAAGGCGAATGCCTGGTCCATTCTTACCTCGACAAAGGGTTGCCCGTCATCACCTTGCGTTTGGGGGCTCTGTATGGCCCTTATGGACATTATGCCTTCAACCGGCTATTCTTCGAGGAGTTTTTGTATAATTGGCGGGTGGAAGTCCACAAAGGACGACATATCATCTTTCCATGCTATGTGGAAGACGCGGCCAAAGGTATTGAAGCGGCCCTAAACCGAGGCCGTATTGGGGAAATCTACAATATCTCTGATAAAAGCATTTCACACCGAGAAGCCAATGCAATCATCAGCCACCTGGCCAGACGTAGCAGTTGGCGAATTAATATTCCACGCTGGCTTATGCTTCAATTTGTCAAGATTTTAGAACTCATTGCCTTTTTCACAAAGCGCGAGCCATTTTATCCAAAAAATCTGGAACCGTATGTCTTTTACGATTGGGTGGTCGACTCCAGCAAAGCTCAAGATGAACTTTCATTTACGCCCTCCACCTTCACTGAAGGCGCTCAACGCACCCTGGAATGGTATCGGTCAATTGGCTATAAAGTGTAATAGGGTGAGTGGTTTGCTGGTTAATCATGCTCTCTTTTCGTCCGGCTCAGCCACCAAAGCAAAAATAGAGTCAAGCTACCCATAACGCCCATAGCTATTAATTTAAAGAGACGAACCTCAATAATAAGGGCTAATATACCGAAAGTGGCACAAAAAGCATAGTACAGTAACACAATTTGTCGCTGGCTCAAGCCCAAATCCAGCAGGCGATAGTGCAAATGATCTCGACCGGCTTTAGCGGGATTGCCTTGTTGCCGCCAACGTTGAATAGTCAGCCAGGCCACATCTACAATGGGTATGCCAAGGACTAAAAGAGCGGTTGCGACTTTGGCCGGAGCCAAAATTGAAAGGGAGGCCAGAGCAAAACCCAACAACATACTACCACCACCCATAAATACCCGAGCCGGATGGAAATTAAAGGGCAAAAAACCCAGACAGGCTGCCGCCAGGGCCAAGGGAAACAGGGCCACAATAGTTTGCCCTAAACTATAAGCATGAATGGAAAAAAGTAGGCCCGCAATCGCGGCAACCCCGGCTGCTAAACCATCTAGACCATCCAGCCAGTTAACTGTATTAATCATCCCCACAACCCAAAAGATGGTTAGTGGATAGGTAATCCAGCCGGGGAAAATTGTATAGCCAAAAAAAGGTAAGGTCACTCGCTCGACAATAATATCAAAAGCAATGGCGACCAAGGCCACCCCAAATTGAGCCACAAACTGAGGCCAGGAGGGAAGCTGTTTGTAATCATCCCACAGGCCAAAGGCAAATATTAGGCAACTTCCCAGCAAGACGCCGGTTAACAACTTATGATCCTCCGCCCCAATGGGAGACCAAATGCCAAGGGCGCTGAAAGCAAAGATAAGCAGTCCCGTGCCAACAAAACCGGCAAATATAGCCAAGCCTCCCAGGCGTGATATTTCGGCATGGTGCTGCCGCCGCCCACCGGGACGATCCGTGATTTGCCACCGCCGACCAAGCTTGATGCTCAGGGGGGTTACAGACAAGCTTATTATAAGAGCTATCATAAAAATAAATGGATACATCATCCTGATGAAGATAAGAGCATTGGGGTAATTGGGCAAATTTTGGGCATCAGGAAAAGGAGCAAATAATGAAAACAGTACTTATTCTGCGGCATGCCAAATCGTCATGGGATAATGTCGGTTTGAGTGATTTTGAGCGGCCACTTGCCAAGCGTGGCCTGCAGGATGCCCCCCGAATGGGACATGTGTTAGCCGATTTTAATGTAGTCCCCGATAAAATCCTATCTTCACCGGCCCAACGTGCCAAACAGACGGCAGAATTAGTGGCAAAAGCCTGTGGCTATAAGAAAGCAATCGAGTGGCATGACTCTTTTTATGGTGGCTTCAGCGACGATTTAATCGAAGCCCTTCGTCGTTTGTCCGATACGGTTGAGCGAGCCATGCTGGTTGGACACAACCCAATAATGGAAGATACGGTAGCCACTTTACTTCTAGGCCAAGAGACAAAATGGCATCATGGTTTTGAGATTAAATTACCCACCGCTGGATTGGTTTGCCTTGATTTGCAGATTATGGATTGGTCCGACTTGGAACCAGGCGACGCCATACTGCGTTGGTTTTTGATTCCCAAGTTGGTCAAAGCTATGGAGTGACCGCCCTGACATTGATACTTTCACAATAAAAAAACGCCCCAGATAGGAGCGTTCTTCATAGATTAACTGGCTACAATACTGTGCTCTGTATCTTCTCTTTAATGTAGACGCTCAACCTCTATTACGTTCCAAAAGAACCATCATCATCAAGCCAAGTAGAATTTGCTTTTCTTCTTGCTCACTCACATTGGGGTCGACCTGTTCAATGGAGAAACTGCTCTCTAAAAAGGCGGGTTCTTTGGCTAAACGCATCACTATTTGGCCTGGCCCGGAGCCGGAACCGTTAGGTCGAGTTACCAGATAAGCAGGATTAAAAACATACCCAGAAAAGGTTCCAACGATCGGTATCTCCGAGAAACAACCATCCAGCACTTTTACAAAAGCATTCTCTTCTTGAATGTGGAACTTTACCATATCGCCGTCTAACACGTCATAACTGGCTTTCCAAAGAGAACGCATCCCTTGTCGCTTAACAGCGCCCAAGTTCATCCCCTGGTTATCGGTAAAATTGTAGCGGGCCGAAAAATCAACTATTCGATCAGCTTTGATGGAATAAAGCTGGTTGCTCTGAGATTGATCGGAGAAGACATTGATGGCTTCCTTTAGCTTGAATAGCTTCTGCTTAACATACATCACATCTGTCCCGTTGGCATCGCGCACAAAAATCTGTGGAGCAACGGCTAAAATCTTAAAATTCATTTTTAATGGATAATTCATGTAAGGTATCTCCCTCTCACTATAGAATTTGAACGGTTTATCAATGTCGCTTGCTCACTCCTACGCCGAGCTTGCTAACATCTTCATCATTATAATGACTTTTGATATTGGTGACAATGGTATATTCGTCCAGAATAGTAGTATAGCAAAAAAACCTTTTATGTTTTCGCTAGAGATGATATAATAGAGCAATTTCTTCTATAGAGGCAGCGTATTATGAATACCGAGTGGAGTACTTCAACCAAACAGATTGTGGCCGTAGGGCTGGTGATATTTGGCCTGTACATCCTTTATCTTAGTAGCTCAGTCATCACTCTGGTCATTATTGCCGCTTTGATTGCCTTTTTATTGATGCCCATTGTCGATTTCTTACATCACCGGCTCAAATTACCCCGAGGCATTGCCATTTTATTAGCTTATCTGTTATCTATCATCGCCATTTTGCTGGCCCCTCTGATTTTTATTCCTCCCATCATTAGTGGTTTCAACTTTTTAGCCGGTATCGACTATCAGGTGCTGATTCAAAATAGCGTAGAGTGGGTGGAAGGCTCCTTACAGAGCCTCAAAGCAATAGACCTGGCCTCAATGGGTATTAACATCAACCTTGGCAGCGTCATTGACCCGGCGCTGGCCTACCTACAAAATACCGAGGCAAGCGTTACTCCCACCCTCCCGTCTATGGGAACCATTATCAATTCACTTCAGTCCGCCCTGACCGTTACCTATGGGGTCGCTACCAATGTTGCTGGCAGAGTTTTTGCGGGGGTGGTGACGTTTATCGTCTTGCTGTTATCGGCTGTTTACATCAGCATTGATGCCCATAATTTTGGCGGATACTTTTTGAGCCTGATTCCTCGCCCCTTTCGCCCCGAGGTCGCGACCCTGCTCAGCAGGCTTAGAAGAACCTGGCGAGCCTATTTTCGAGGCCAATTGAACCTGATGATTATTATTGGTATCGTCACCTGGCTGGGAAATACAGCTTTGGGCCTACCGGGGGCTTTTGCTCTGGGGTTTATTGCCGGGATTATGGAGCTTGTCCCCAATTTGGGGCCGTTTCTGGCGGCCATTCCGGCAGTGATTGTGGCGCTCATTCAAGGTTCGACCTATATTAGTGTGAGTAATATGACCTTTGCCTTGATTATTATCGTCTTTTATATTTTGGTACAACAATTTGAAAACACCTTTGTTGTACCCAGAATTTTGGGCGAAGCCGTCAATTTGCATCCGCTAGTGGTGATGCTCGGGGTGGTGGTGGGGGCAAATGTGGCCGGTATATTGGGCGCGTTGCTGGCCGCGCCGGTGATTGCTTCCGGCAGGGAGATTATTCGCTATTTGTATGCTAAAATTCTGGGTGAAGACCCTTATCCCCCCGGCCAAACGGAGCCAGAAACGACAAGCCTTTCACTATTGGAACAGGGCAAGAAGTTGCTCGGTAAATTGCGACAGTTAACGGCCCGACCCAGCGAATCAGCCCCGGCGGCTGCTCAAGAAACACCCTCGGAAAGTGGGGGAGAGGGGTAACAATTACTCATACTTTGAAATCATATAGATGATGCCGGCGTTCAAGGTTATCTCCCACGCCTGCCGGATTTCCTCATCAAATCTTGGATCACATTTTTCCACAGTTTCCAACATACAATCGCGCCACAATTTGTAGAGATGTGGCTTGATATCGAGCTTTCTGGAACTGTGAATTTCCGCCACTTTATCCAACAGAATCTCCGATTGCAGGCCCGTTTCGGCTAACATTAACTGTAAGAGTGATTCGCCTAAAACTCTCTTCTGTTTCTCGATGTCCGTATACCTGAATTTTTCCTTGACCTCCGGTGAACAAGCCAAAAAACGGGCATAAAATTTATCCATAAAGGCGGGATCTTTCATACACCTGAGGTAACTATCATTAAATAATTCGGCGGCTCTTTCTGGATCCATAGTCTTGATACACCTGTGTCTTACCCGGTTAATGGTTTGCTAAAAAATCGAGTACTATTCGCTGGTACAAGGTATTAGGCTTGTGGCAAATCTTATCCTAAATGTAGCACTAACCGCAATCCCTTCTCAACTTGCTCAAGAATTGATGGCGGAATGGTACTGATCCGCTCTGTTAAGAATCTTTTGTCAATTGTCACGACCTGAGAAACATTGGCAACAGAGTCTTTGGGCAATTCGGTTAGTTTCTTGGGTAGAAAAACGTTGCCGGGGGCTTGGGCTAGTTTGGTATTGGAAGTGATTACAACTGCAATGACCGTTGCTATTCGGCTGCGATTGAAATCGTTAGACTGCACGACGAGCACGGGTCTGCGATACCCCGGTTCTGACCCCACAGGCTCCGGCAAGGTTACCCACCAGATTTCGCCTCGTTGGATTACCAACTTTCGTTGTCTATTGAAGTTACTTGAAGGCTAGCCAACTCCGGCTCAAGTGAGGATGGTTCTGTTTCGTAAAGTTCATTGAGTTTTTCGGTGACATCTTCATTCTGATAGGTTGCCAGATAAGCAGTCAAGGCAGCCGTATACAATTCACTCAACGACATATCAAGTTTTTGGGCCAGTTGTTTGGCTGCTTCAAAAATCGAATTTGGGATAGAAACGTCTGTTTTCATAAAATCTTCACCTGTATCTTCGACACATCATATTTTGAAGTTGAGGATATTATACCACGTAGAACTCAGGCCGAGTAATAGGTTTTTGGGTTGCGGCTCAACTGTACTTCGTAATACAGGTGAGCGCCGTTGATTTCGGCAATGCCTGAGGTTGGTTTGTTGTGGGGCATTTTTTGTTTGGTCTTTGTATGGAATACAGTAAGTTAGTCCGTTTTGACTATGGCAAATAGGTTATTCTTTATTTGAACTAACCTCTATTTCCTGCTTCTCAGCTATTGTTGAGATACTAATAAGAGCACTGTTCGCTTTACCCAAATCCTTTTGCATCGTTTCTTTTGAATTTGCAAGCATTGTCAAGCCTTTTGAATATCTCCCTTCCAACTCAGCAGACAACTCTTGTAAAGTCTGCTCAACAGTCCGTAAATGAACTCTTATTTTAGTAACATCTATATTATGTGATGTTGCTAGAGCTGTCTGAAATGTTAAAATCAGATATGGAAGCAACAAACTATAGCTAATAACCGTGACATTAAATTTGAGTGTAGTAATGTTTACAGACGGGCAAAGGTTATAAATAGCATCCGGTACGACAGCAATACCATATGGGGTAGTAATTTCAGGGTTGATATATTTCTGAACCTCTTTTGCCTTATTCACAACTTGTTTTTCAATTTGATCCTTCAACTTTTTTCGTTCACCAGAATCTTCTGTACTATTTAGTTGATCAAGTTGATTGGCCCCTACCCATTTGCTATCAATAGGAAGCACCAATCCATTAGGCAACCGCAGTCCAAACTCAACCATTTTATTGCCCACTTGAAAATTTCGGGTTTGCCATTCGGGTGGAAGCAGTGTTAAAAATTCTTCAATTAGATTTTCGGCTGCATCCCCAACAGCAGCACTTCCAGCCATGATGGTTTCAAGCCTTTTTATAGATTGTGCCATCTGAGCTTCAATCTCTGCTCTGTTCTGAAACCGCTCACTCAATTTTACCGTCTCAACCCGCACATCCTGAAGCGTCTGTGTAAGATTCTGTAAAGGGGTTGAAACATTTGAAGGGCGACGAAACTGAAATATTATTAATGCTCCTACAAGAATTATTAATATTAGTATGAGTAAATTGGTATCTATGGCCTGTAGTATGGATGGAAAATCCATTTTGACCTCATTGATCTTGTAGAACGATTTAAATGTTTAATGGGCTAACAACATAAATAGTCCACTTACTTTCCTTATAACACCCATGCTCAAATATTCCCTCTCTCCATATTACCACACCCACCCCCTCACTGACAACCACCTAAATCTTCCGACAAACCAAAAGCCCGTTACCAAGGGGAATATTCACCGCATCGACCCGTTCATCGTTGAGGGTGCGGTCAAGCATCGGTTGGAGGGTGACCTGATGATTTATCGTATTATCGGCCACCAGCAGCCCGCCACTGACCATATTGGGGATGATGACTTCGTAACAATCGGCGTATACTTCTTTTTCAGCATCCAGAAAACAGAAGGCCACCTGCCGGTAATTGGGCAAATGGTCGCGCGCATCTCCCAACACCAACTCAATCACGTCCTCTACCCCTGCCGCATGGAATGTTTCGGTGGCCCGGCTGGCCTTTTCTTCCAAGACCTCGAACGTCGTGATTTTTTGTCCCCGCACCCGGCATGCCAGCGATAACCAGAGCGTCGAATAGCCGCCGCTAGTGCCAATTTCGATGAATTCCCCCTGCGGGGCGCTGGCAGCAAGCAGGGTGATGAATTTTCCGGCATCGGGGGGAACCTGGCGCAGTCTTTGAAAGCGGGGGGTGTTGTCCGTTCTATCCCTGATATCAATCTCTTCCAGGCGACGCATTTGGCGCTGAATTTCTGGGGATATCTGGTGGAACATGTTTTTCTCCTTGTTGATTGAGTTTTGATATATTCGATATTACCATATATCATCAGGCTCTCACAACCACCTTATAAAGAAATGAATTTACAGTAATTAACCTGAGTTCGGAATTTCAGGGGTAGGTTGGGTTGAGCCGAAATTAAAGTTATGATTGCGCTAAATGTTGGGTTTCACTGGCCTTATTGGACCCTCATATTGGGCGAAACCCAACAATTATGGACATCCAATGGTTCTTTGTCTCTGTTCAACCCAACCTACGATTAATTGTCGAACTGAGGTTAATTAGTAATTGGTTATTGGTTATTGGCCTAATTACCACCTTCGGCTAATCACCAATTACCCATAAAAAGCAACTCTTGCCTATTCACACTGCATAGTTACGAACCGTTTACATAGATTTGGCTTGATTTAACGGGGTGAAACTGGTAAAATCAACGGACAATACATTAATTAAGATTAGGATACATGGCGAAGAATTCAAACAAGAAATCTAATAGCAATCACAAACCAACCACCGTGCTGTTTGTAAGGCATGGAGAGAATGAATGGACCAAAAGTCATAAATTAGCCGGGAGAACACCGGGGGTGTATCTCAATGACCAGGGGCGAAAGCAGGCCAAGGCGCTGGGCGAACGCCTGGCCAAGGTCAAGCTTGATGCGATTTATGCCAGTCCCCTGGAACGAACTATGGAGACGGCCAAGGCCATCGCCCAACACCACAAACTCGATATAAAAGAACATCCGGGGCTTTTAGAAGTGGATTACGGCCAATGGACCGGTAAAGAGATTGCCAAACTAGCCAAAAAAAGTTCCTGGCGCACGGTCCAGTTTTATCCCAGTGGGGCCGGTTTTCCCGGCGGCGAAACCATGTATCAGATGCAAAGTCGATTTGTGCAGGAGGTCAACCGGTTGGTGGCCGAGCATCCGGGCCAAACCATTGCCCTAGTCGGCCATGCCGACCTTATCAAATCGGCGGTAGCCCATTATTTGGGCGTACATTTCGATCTATTTCAACGGATTGTCATCAGCACGGCCTCGATTACAACCGTGGCCTTCACGCCGATGGGACCGCGCGTTATCGCGGTAAACGATACCAATCACAATCCTCCACCGCCTCAAGAGAAAGACAAGAAAAAAAAGAGTTAAGGAAATAAGCCATGGCAAGGCGATTGACCGATTTCAATCCGGTTTCACGTATTACTATCGGGGCTGTTGGCCCTCCCGGCCAGCGAGTTTTTCTATTGCAGGCCAGCCAAGGCTCCTCATCAATCACGCTTAAATTGGAAAAGGAGCAGGCCAGAATTTTGGCTTCCAGCACCCTGGAGCTTTTAGAAGAATTGGAAGAAAAATACCCGCGTCAGTACTCTAAGGTCGATGAGCCGCTGAGTTCTGATTTGATGATCCAGGAGCCAATGGAACCAGAGTTTGTGGTAGGCCAGATTGGGTTAGGGTACGATCAAGAACTGGATACTGTGGTTCTGGTTGTGCAAGAGATTCAGCTTGAAGATGAAGAACCCACCACCGCCCGGTTCTGGGCAAGCAGGCCCCAAATGAAAGCCTTGAGCAATCACACGATGGAAGTTATCGAGCAGGGTCGCCCGATCTGTCCGTTATGCGACAGACCCATTGACCCGGATGGACACTTTTGCCCTAAAACCAATGGACACGAAACTGTGCAATGGAATTAAACCGTTATCGATTTGATCCAGATACCATCTTATCGAAAATAAAAAGTGTGCAGCGATTAGGCCCTGTCAGCCAGCTAGAAGACACACCTAGCACTATTTTTGAGACGCTCCTACGAGGGAATATGGATCTTCAGGGTTTAATGCCCTGGAGTTCCAACTATACCTTTTTGGTGACGCTTGTGGGCAAAGACCAGACAAGCCTCCAGGCGGTCTATAAACCTGGTGACGGTGAACGTCCGTTGTGGGACTTCCCTGATAGAACGCTATCTCATCGAGAATTCACTGCTTATTTGGTCAGTCAGGTCTTGGGCTGGCCCAGTGTCCCACCGACCGTTATGCGCGAGGGGCCGCATGGCCTGGGTAGTGTTCAACTTCTAATCGAAGCCGAATATGAAGCGCATTATTTTAATATGCGTGATATGCCAGCCTACATCGAGGATTTCAGACGGATGGCCCTCTTTGATTACATTGTCAATAATGCCGACCGCAAGGGTGGCCATTGTCTCAAAGGCAAAGATGGCCTCATCTGGGCCATTGACCACGGGCTTACCTTTCACACCGAGCCTAAGTTACGCACGGTCATCTGGGAATTTGGTGACGATGAAATTCCCACCCCCTTGCTGAAAGATTTAGCTCGATTGCAAAAGTTGATGGAAGGGCCGGAACTGTGTCAGATTCTTGAGGATTTGATCAGTTCAAGAGAGATTAAAGCCTTCAAACAGCGCATCGCCCAGCTTGTTTCAAGTGGATGCTTTCCCGCCGCTCGCCTGGGCCGCAATGTACCATACCCCCCAATTTAATCCCCTAAAACACACCACAATTTATCATTTAGTGAATGGGAAACAAAATACCGGATGATGCTGCTTGTAGTGGCTCAATCAAAATCGCGGGGAATAGCCCTAGCCCAAGGCATGCCAGCCCTAAAATGACTATGATGATTAAAAGGGGAAGGGGTTCTTGAATGCTTACTGATAGGCCCACCCGCCCTTTATTGTTGACCGGTCCACCTAACGCCAGAGCAGCCCGGAAGCCACGCAGATAGCCGATAGTGACCCCCAATCCACCCAAGACCAGTAAGGCCAGCCACCGAGTGTCAACCTCGGCCATAGAGCGCAGCAACTGCCAATAAGGAGCAAAACCGGCGGTAAGTGGCGCTCCAGCCAGCGTTAATCCCCCTATGACCAATCCGGCTGTGGCGATTGGCATCTGGCGGGCGATTCCTTTAACCTGGGTAAATCCGTCACTGGCTACTTGCAGATAAATTGTCGAGGTACTGGCCGCAATTAAGACCAAAGCTAGTACACGCACGGTTAAACTGACCAAAATCGTAATAACAGCCGCTTGTCCACCCAGGCCCAATAGGGTCAATATACAACCCAAATTAAAAAGGGTCGAATATCCCAAGAGTTCACTGAAACCTCGCTGGACACTGGCCGATAATCCGCCAACAAAAGCCGTAACTACCCCCGCAATAATGATAGCCTCAACCAGGTATAATGAATCAATCAGCCAGGGCAAATCTATTAGTAAGTGAATGAGGGTGGATAAAGCCACGATAGGGAAGGTTATTAAAACAAAAACAGCCATTGGTGGAGAAGCTTCGGTGGCGGTACTGGTCAGCCATCCATGGAAAGGAACGACAGCCAACCACAAGGCAAAGCCAAGGCCAACAAAAAGGGCGGTTTGCTCCACATCGCTGGCTTCTACCACCCCTCCACTCAATTGATAAAAGTCAATCCGCCAGGCAGCCAGCAGAAATAGCGGCATGGCTAAAGAAATCAAAATCAAAAAGCGCAAAGCCGCCCGTGTTGATTCCAGGCGCTCTGCCTGAATCACAAAAACGGTTAAAATACCGGCTAGCTCGATAAATATCGCAGTGATACCCAAATGACGGGACAGGCTGGCCGCGACAAAAAGAGTTAAGATTACCAGAGCCGACGGATAGAAAATCCGAACACCTGGTCCAATGCTTCTATTGTCAGATATCTGTTTATAGCGCCACGAGGGGAAAAAGGCCAGGGTTAAAAATAAAATAGCTGTGGCTGCAAAGAGCAAGGATAGGGTGATCTGCGAGAGATGGTCTAATTCAATGGTGCGCCCTAAGAGATTTAGAACCACCCCGGCAGGTAGCCGTATGACCAGCCAGGTTGTGACAGAGGCGATGAGCGCCGCCAGCAAAGCTCCAAGCATTTTGCGACGCAACAAATAAACAAGAGGGGTAATACCAATAGGGAGGGCTATCAACCACAACGCACCCGGCATTAAATCTCCTCCTCAGCGCCAGCGCCCTTCACCACGGTCAAATAGCCAATAGCCAGAGCAATCAACAAATTCACCGACCCCCACAGGCCAATGAGTAATAAACTTCTTTCCAGCGTGATATAAAAGAGGCCAAATCCACTCAGAAGTGTCAAGAGACCGTGGCCCACTTTCATCGGGTCTTCCGTAAGGGTGATGACAACCAAACCGGCCAAAACCAACCAATATACCCCGGTAGTAACCGTTGCTGTCAGAGCGGGTAAAGGAAATGACCTGCTTAAGGTCAGAGTAGTCAATATCATAACAAGCCCAATAAAAACTCTGAAACCAAATCCGGTTGGGGCTACGCTACGATTTTGCCCACCCCCCTTGAGCAGGAACACAGAAGACAATCTTTGCCACCAGGCAACAAATTTATTACCGCTCTGTGGTTGCCCTCCGGTAACAGCAAGGATGGAAAGGGGACTAACCGCCACCTGCCGGGCCGATAAAAAAAGCACAGGACAAATGAAGGCTCCAATTAATATGCTAAGGACGGCAATATCGGGCCGTACCAGCCGGGAAAGAATGATTCCAACCAAAATATACTGGGCTAACAGAGCCATAATTAAGAATCGCCAATCGCGGGCAATTAAAATAATACTGGCGGTGATAAACAAACCCAATAAAGCGGCCTCAGATTGTACAATTTGTAATTGATTTAAAATCTCTGGTAGTGAAAACAAAAGCGAAACCCAAAAAATACAACTGGCTACAATACTCTACGTTGTAGCCCTATTGATGGCAGATTCTACTCCACGTAACCCTATTGGACAAAAGAGCAGGTGGGCTTTAAATCTCAAAAAATTTAACAGAGCATGTTCTTTTTGGCTTTAGCACAGCCCTAAAAAGTATGTTATACTCCGAATTGATGATTCTTGGCTGAACACACTTTTGCCAGATTTTCACCAATTACCACACAGCCAGCCACGGACATAAGAGGGGGAAAGCAAATGAAGATGTTTGCAAAATTGGTCATTTTATTAGGTGGACTGATCGTGTTGGTCGCCATCTACCCGGCTGAGACGACGATGGGTCGAATCGGCGACCCTTCTGATGAAAGCAACCTTTCGCTCGATTCGCGCGAGCCGCATTACCTGCCGGGACGACTGCCTGCTACCAAACCTCTGGCGGGAGCGCCCTTTGCCAATATCGCCGTCTTCGACGACCCGGCTTTTGTGGATACGACCGGCGGACCGACCTCTGAATCGGATGAGGTTCAAGCCGCTCTAACCTTTTTAGGCCATTCAGTCACCACCTTCACCGGCATTACCGCCGCCGACTTCAGCGCTGCCCTGGCCGGTCAGGATATTCTCCTGATCCCAGAGCTTGAACACGGAGACCTTGGGGCGGCCCTTTCTCCGGCGGCAATTACGGTCATCAGCGACTTTGTAGCCAACGGTGGAGGACTCATTATCCTCGGGCATTTTTCAAACGCACCCAATTTCTTAAATCAGGTCTTTGGATTCGCCACAGCCCCTGCCGGTAGCAGTGGTGCTGGTAGTAGCACGCGGCAATCTGCGGCAAATGGCACCGCCTTTATTGGTAGCCCTGGCTCCGTAGCCCACAATAACGTCACCCTATTTCTCCAGACCACCTCCTTGCCACCGGGCGCACGCCCCATCTACCTCAGCACCGGTCCCTTCGCAGGCCAAACAACCGTGGCCTGGATACCCTTTAGCCAAGGACAAATCATCTTCCTGGGCTGGGACTGGTTTGATGCCATCCCTGCTCCTGGCGCTCAGGACGGAGGCTGGATACAAGGCGTTCTTGATAGCGCGGTCCATCAGGCCGCCAACTCGCAGCCCTGCCCGGGACAGATGGATGGCTTTGGCTATACTTGCCGGGACTCGCTTGACCCTGGCGGGCCTGCCTTTGCTTTTGAAGATATTTCGGCCACCGGCGCTATCGCCTTAGATGGCACTCTTGATAGCGAAGCCAATGTGACCATGCCTTTCAACTTCAGCTACTATAACGTCACCTCCAACATTCTTACCCTTGGCAATAACGGGGCCATTATCTTTGGGTTGTTTAACCAGCAGGTTGACTCTACCAACCAGCCTCTCCCCAGTGCGCCCAACTATATGATTGCCCCTTTCTGGGATAACCTGGACGACGACCCGGGAGCTCCGGGCATGGGTGGCGCAATCTACACCGAAACGCGAGGAACAGCCCCCAACCGCCGCTTCATCATTCAGTGGGAGAATATTCAACACTTCGACGACGTTGGCACTGCCACCTTCCAGCTTATCCTTTTCGAAGATAGCAACAAGATACTATTCCAGTATCAGGATGGTTTCTTTGGCGATACCAATCTTGACTACGGTCAAAGCGCCGCCGTGGGCATTAGAGGGAATGTAGCAGGCAATAGCCTCCAATATTCCGCCGACCAAGCTATTGTTAGAGATAGCCTGGCCATCCTCTTTACCCCAGCCCAGTTTGTGACCAAAACGGCTAATCCCGACCCGGCCGTGGTTGGTGAAGAGTTGACATATACCATAGCGGTGACAAACCCCACCACGGCTCCCCTAACCGGTGTCATCCTCACCGATACCGTGCCGATGAGTACCACCTATGTGCCAGGTTCGGCCAGCAATGGAGGCAGCGAGGCCGGTGGCGTGGTCCAATGGAACCTGAACACGATAGCTCCAGGAGCTAATGAAATTCGCACTTTCAAGGTAACAGTTGATCCCTTTCCCCTCCCCTATTTCTTTGACGATATGGAGGGGGGGACGGCAATTGGACAACCACCGGTCTGTGGCACCTAGAGGACGATGGCGATGCCTGTGGCAACAGCTTCAGCCCTACCACCAGCTTCTATTATGGTCAATCCCCTCCCTGTAACTATAACACGGGCTTCACGAATAGCGGCCAGTTGACTACCGCTTCCCCTATTGCCTTACCGGCCTCAAGTAACCCTATCTTATCCTTCCAGAGTTGGGAAGAAAAAGAAGCTAGCTCTGGCTTTGACACCCGCAAGGTATTCATCTCAACCAATGGGGTAACCTTTTCAGAAATCTTTAATTCAACCAATAATGATGCAAGTTGGTATCAAGCCC
>Ga0210124_1000617_pt1 | contig 17351 bp, 12 predicted proteins | sample Muzzi_PWC_D2_FD_185554 | JGI IMG/M metagenome (GOLD analysis project Ga0210124, IMG submission 185554) | Wetland microbial communities from San Francisco Bay, California, USA, that impact long-term carbon sequestration - Muzzi_PWC_D2 (SPAdes) | ecosystem: Environmental > Aquatic > Marine >... | reverse complement strand
TATGTTCTTTCGGCCCGAATGTTCCGGCAGGCTCGCTTTTTGTGGCTAGCTGCTCCCCTGACCTTTGCCCCCTGGACCATCTTAACCAATCAGGGCTGGTTTACGCCGTATCGACCAACCTTGCCGGGATACGCGCTCAGTTGGGTTATTCTGGCCTGGGCACTCTTGCTGATAGGCTTGGCGCTGGATAGACGAGCCTTACGAGCCTATGCCCGGCCTTTGAAACTGGTGGCCCACCTCTTAATGCCATTCTCACTCTTATGGGGCATCGCCGATGTTGATACCGCTCGATTCACATTTGGCTTGGCCATAGGCTTCTATTGCTTGGCAGCCATTGTCAACCACCATCGGGCAACAGATATCAAGAGCCGGTTTGCCAATCTCTGGCAAACAAAATACTTTTACCCGACCCTAGGATTGGTTCCAATCTGGTGCATCTATGTGATGGCCTGGCTCTTACCTTCGGCGCAACGGGACCATTATGGCCTTATGTTCCTGATTTTCGGCCCTCTGGGGATAATCGCCGGACAATGGCTTTACCGGCTTGCCCAACACCCTAAAGCTGCGAGCAGCTATGCCTTACCCGCATATCTGACAGCCTATATCTCGTTGACTGTTGGTACGCTGCTGGTGGCACACCAGCCGCCGTTATTAGCTATGGTACTTCTTTTCGATGCCATCTTGATGCTCGTCTCGGCCTGGCTATTCAATAATCCAACCTGGGTTTATCCAGCTACAATAATGGTACCGCTATCATTAATCCTAACATTGCGTGAAGTCGGTACTTCTGTCAATCGATATGGTTGGTGGTTAATCGGTTTAGCCTCGATTTACCTGGTTTTAGCCTGGACCTTACGACGACACACACATCTAGCTGCCTTCGGTGCGGCACCTTTGATTACGGGTTTGACTCTGATTGCTTTGGGCCTACCACCATCAAGCCTGGATCAGACTGGGGCGCTGTGGGGTTATGGAAGTGCTGTCTTACTCTATGCCCTAACCGCTTTCTGGTTGCGCCAGCCGCTGTTATTAACGCCAGTCAGTGGGTTAGCGATGGTACCGTATGCTGTCATTTTGCAGAAATCTTCTCTGGCTACGGAGCATTATGGTTTGGCTTTATTCCCAGGGGCTGTACTTGCCATAGGCATTGGCTGGCTACTTGATCGACGATTTGGCCCTTGGCAAGATTTTCCGTGGGGAGATCTAAATGGCTGGGTTTTAGCTATTATTGATCGGTTTATGAATTGGTGGGCTTTACCACTATATGTTGTTGGGTTAGGGTTAGCTGCTGTCAGTCCATTCTTCACCCAATCTGAGTCGGGATTAATATCGGTGAACTTCTTGCTGATGACTCCAATTTTTGGTTGGGCAATTTATCGCTTTAGGTTAAGGGGCTGGCTAGTAGCAACAGCAGTGGCCGGTCACTTTGCTGCAATTTTCTATTTGGGCTGGCTAGGGTGGTGGCGACATCCCCATCCTGCTCAAGCATGGCTCAGATTTTTGCCAGTTACCCTTATTATGGGGCTAGTTGCCTTAGGTATCGAGCGTTATAGAGGAGAAGCCTCTCCAGTAAAGAACAATAGTTCTATTAATAGATGGTCATATCCTCTTTACATAATCTTGACTATTGACATAATCATAAGTCAGTTATTCAGCTTGGACGAAGTAGCATCATTTGCCGCCTCGATGATAACTTTGAGCCATGCAGTTTTGATTGTAATACTGGCTTCGTTCTGGTTATCACCTGGAACGATATACTTTGGCCTGGGGTGGGGGACAATGGCCGTGGCGCAGTGGATCATCGCTAGATATGAATCTCCCCAAAAGCTTATGATCGCCGCAGCTCAATTATCTTTGGCATTTGGGTTTGTGGGATATGGCTTGACAGTAGTTCGTGAAAGGTTAAGCCAACATCGAGAATTACGTCCCTGGATAGCCATATGGGAGTTACCCCTACAACGATCTGGCATTATCCTTTCGCTTGGTACTTTAGCTATCAGTATTCTGTTAGGCTTAGAGATAATTGGGTGGACAATAAGAGCCATCTTTGGCGTTCCTTTCCGAAACTTTGTAGAGGTGTCAACAGTACAAATGATGGTCCGGGTTCTGGGGTTCCTGGGTTTGCTTTACCTGGCTGCATCTATCGCGCATCGTTGGATACGCCTGGCATATTTAGCGACCGGAATGCTACTAACAGCCTGGCTTTTACAGATATTCTATATTTGGGAGTTGGAGACTTTCAGACAGATACAATGGTATCTGATACCGGTGGGAATATATTTGTTAGGAATCGCTTATATGGAATGGCAACGAGGCTACAAAACTTTCGCCCGCAGAGTTGATTACCTGGCCATGTTCTTGATGTTAGGCCCACTCTTCTGGCAAACCTTGTTGTTCGGCTGGGGGTATGCCCTACTACTAGGTGGCGAAGGACTCGCTTCTCTATTTTGGGGAAGTGATCGTCGCTTACGTCGTTTCCTGTACGCTGGTATGGTCGGCGTTATCTTGGCCACAGTTGGTCAACTACTTAATGTATTGCAATCTATTAACCAATGGATTGTTTTTGGCTTCATCGGATCATTGCTCATCGCGGTTGCCATCATTGTAGAGCGAAAGTTAGAGGAAATTAAGTCGTGGCAAGATATATTAGAGACATGGGAGTAAGGCAATGAGATTCAAGGTCATACCACGCTGGTTTAAACAGACTATTGCTATCACCGGATTGGTATTGGCTCTGCCAGGGTTCTTCATAGGGCTTGGCTTGTTATGTTTAACTTTGATCTTAATCATTAATAGTGACATCGACGCTATATACGCTGGCTTGATCGGTTTTACACTGATTTTGCTGACTGTCGGAACCGGGGGCACCACATTTTGGCATAGTATGGCCTCGCTGAATGGCAAAATCTCAAAACCATTACGCCTGCCACCATTAGGGAGTTTAATTGGTATATTCATCCTTTGTTTTGCCATAGGCATGATTATTTATCAGGGTGATATCCTAACCGGACTATTGTTGCCACCTGTTTTGTTAGTAGCGGTTGCTGCACCTCCCTTGATAGCGCTTGTTTGGTTTGCAGGTTATCAAATGGATGGTTTGAGTTGGCGGCGCGGCATCATTGCTTTCGCCGGGGCTGCAACCCTAAGTCTCGTTATTTTTATCATTCTACAGTTCATAATCTTGGTTACAATCTCAATGTTCACCCCCAACCTCCTTGAAACGATGATCGATACTGTAGGGTTGGTGTTTAAGGAGTTTTTCGAGCGAAATGGTATTTCAAGGATGCTAGACCAGCGCTTTACGTATATTTTTATACAATTCACGATTATCATTCCTTTAATAGGGGCTTTAGCAAAACCACTTATCACACTGCCGTTGCTAGGACAACTTTCACGGCGAGAAGCATTTTTACTTGGAGCAATGGCCGGGGCCGGCTTTGCGATTGTGGAGAATATATTCTACATAGGTTTTGAGCTTCGAATTTGGCCCTGGATATTAATTGTCCAGGCGATAGGCAGCGCGGTTCACCCTCTTGGCTCGGGATTGGTCGCCTTGGGATGGTGGGAGGTGGGGCGAGGTAAGCCGAATGCCTGGTCTCGGTGGCTGGCTTATTTTGGTATCGCGGCGGCATTACATTCACTGTGGAGCTTAGGGTTCCTATTGGTGATTTCTAGGAATCATTTATTCCTATTTGGTAGCGGTGCATTTACCACTTTTCGGTTAGGAGGATTGATCCTTGTGGCGTTTATTGGATTGGCAGTTGGAACATTGTTAGTCGGACGGGCCATTGGACAACAGCTAGGTAAAACACTGGATGAATTAGGGGGTGAGTCGGCGGTGAACCAACTAAACCTTTTCGATCAGAGTATAGCAATTTGGGCTTTTGCCAGTTTAGCTACTCTTTTGCCGGTGGGGATTATTGGGTTGCAAAGTTTACTGAGATAATATTTTACCGAGTTGATTAATGAATCGATTAAGACGAACTCTACTAAAACGACCAAATTTCTGGATAGCGGCGGCTATTGTCATCGCTAATCTGGTTGCTTGGACAAATCTTACGGCTCCGGAGCCATATGTGGTTGAACCCATTCGTGACCCTGAAGTGGTGGAACTCTTGGACTATATCCGTTCTGGAGACCACTCTGGTGAAGAGTGGGAGGTGACACTCACAACTTTAGAGGCGGAGCAGACCATTACCTGGTATCTACACCGATACCCACAGATTCCGTTTGCCCATCCTCAATTAGAAATCACCCCAGATTACATAGCCGGTGAAGGGGATGCGACGATTGCAGGATTACGGGTTCACGTAGGTGGTAAGGCGCGAGTTACGTTATCAGAGGAGGGGTTACCTCAGGTGCAAATATTGGCGTTAAGCTTGCCAATCCCAGGTCCTATTCGTGAGGTCATTGAGCATCAAATTGACGTGCAGCTTCGACGGGCCAATCTTTTACCGGTTCGATTTACATCGGCAGAATGGTATGATGGCAAAGTCGTCGTGCGGGGCTATATTCGTTAGTATACGGCTCGGAACATCGATTTAAGAAGAGATGAATTTTTCCCGGGAACCTGGGTTCCCAAACTATTATTAAAAAAGGCCGATGCAATATGACATCAGCCTTTTTGTGTGACTTGATGGGAACCTGGGTTCCCAAATTATTTATTAGATTTCATACCGATTCAAATATCGTCCACATAAGTCATACCAACGATTTCTGCCTTCATCATTTTGAACTGACTTTCACCGCGTCTGACGAGCAACTCATACGCCCAGTAAATAGATGCCCCTGATTCTACTTCATAAATAATCACGTCAGAATATTGTGGATTTTTCTCACCCCTTAGTCTTGGCAGTGGCATTGGATCACCGGCCCGTAAAGCCTCAGCATCTAACTCAACCTGATTAAAAAATGGCTCTAAACGACTGGCTAAAATTGCATCATTTTGCCGCCACTCGATCAATTGGTCGAGAATTTGTTTGCCGGTTGTCAAAGCACCAGTTTCAATTATCTCAAACCTTTCAACGGGTAGATGGCGTTGCAGAGCCTCTATGGGAGGTTCTATCGACAACAATGTTACTTCAACAGCTTCCGGTGCACCTAACCCCTCGACTTTGAGCAAAACCTCTTCCAAGGTTTGGCGAAGAGATTGCAATGCCTGTAACATTTTTGGGTCTGATGCACCTCTAACAGCCAGGGCCGTAATCGCTTCATTGTATTTTTCTTGGGGTGAAGTTAAGAGAGCATACATTGTTTTGGCCGCGTCTATTACTCGTTTTTCAAAACGCTGCTCAACGGTTTTTTGGGATACTTCTCGTAGGGATGATTGTTTGGTTGGTGGTGGGGCGATGTCTTGCAACACCTGGCGGCTGCTCAATTTTTCTTCAATGATTTGCCGAATCTTGGCTAGCTGCTCTTCATCCGTCTTTAATCTCATAACCGGACGCAACTGTTTTTCTGTAAGCTGCCCGGCTTCAGCCAGGTCTTGAGCTTCATCGGATAATTTCAAGATAGCCAGATAGTTGCGAACCATCCGGTCACCAATGGCTCGACCTGTAAAATGCTTCACCCGCTGGCCAACAGCTATTTGTAATTCGCGCTGGCCGGGTAGTTTAATTGTATTCTCGCCGGGAACCCGGGTTCCCATTTCGATATTCAATCGCTCTTTGATACGTTCTATAGAACGAGCCCGAGCTATGGCTGGTAAATCCACCCGGGCCGCATTCTCGGCCTCTTGACGCTGATGGATGACTTCTTCATCTTCCGGCAAGGATTCAATAATACATTTGACACTTCGGAACTCTTCAAAACCTCGATTAACCAGCAGATGATGTGCCCAGAAACGCCGTTCACCTTCCCCAAGTCGATAAGTAGTCTGGCCCGGTTGGTTAGGATCGTCAATTCGATAGACATTGAGAGGATGCCGTAAACCAATTTCTCGAATAGATTGAGCCAGGGCTAATAAGCCAGTATCTTCAACGATATCATCTATTTCATCCACTGGCCCTTTATCCTTACCGCCCAAAATCAAAAGAGCAACTGTGTCGTTTCGTTCGGCCCTCAAAACCAACTCTCTCATCGCTTCATTGGGCGAAAGACTCTTATCTTGAATCGCTGCACGCAAATCATGGGGTAGGAGGCGGCGAGGTTGGGCAGAGTCGGGCATAATCCGACTCAGATCAATTTCATAGACTCGCTGATCAGTTGGGCGGAAACCGGTATCAGAGGTAGACATACTTTCGGCCAACTCATCAATGGCGGAAGTAGATTTTTCCTGACGGGTGACTCCTTTAGCTCCTAAAGAACGCTGAATGGTAACTTTCCGTCTGGCCATAGTATCTCCTACTTATGCGACTTGCTCAAGAATTTCATCTTTTAAAGCACGATAAAGCTCTGCATATCGCACATATTCGGCACCCTCGCAAAATACTAAGGGTACCTGGGCCTCGGCTGACTCCCGCACCCGCACAGAGGCACTAATAACTGTCTTAAATACCAAATCCCCATACATTTCTCGAACCACCTGTTCGGTAGTTTGATCATAAACTGTATGAGAATCGGTGTTATTAATCAACAAGCCCAAAACCTTTAAAGTTGGATTATACCACCTTTGAGCAGAGTTAATATATTCCATTGTGTCTCCCAAAGCACCACGACCACCGGCACCCGGATCCACAGGGACTAATACGTAATCGCTGGCTGCTAAGGCGTTCATCGTGAGCCGGTCTAAACTTGGTGGGCAATCGATCAATATCCAGTCCACCAAGTTAGCTCCATTTTCTTGATCGATACTTGCCTTGATACGAGTCAAGCAACTACGCAAACGTAGCTCTCCACCCTCCAGTTGGGTCTGTCCGCTTTTAATACCTTTGAGACCATCATCGGCTGGAATAACCGTCAAACCTTCAAAATTGGTTGACCGAATAGCTCCCCCCACCATCGAATCGTTAATCAATACCGACGACAAGGTCTCCTGACCGGCGTACACCCCAAAGAAAGCTTCTCCCAATGTCTTTTGAGGATCGACATCAATGCACAACACTCGAAATCCGGCTTCAACCAAAGTACCAGCCAAATTAAAAGTTGTTGTACTCTTTGCCGATCCCCCTTTTAGGTTTGTCAAAGATACGATGTGCATATCAAATTCCTGCTTAGATGGATTGTATACTCAAAATCCATGTCATTCAACCAATAATCTGAACTCAACGGCGGCAGACTTTCCAACAACGCTTGATAAAGCCCGCTGCACGATATCATGTAATCTGTTCTCCAACCACTCTTTCGCCATTTCCGTCTGAACCCCAATAACATAATTGTTATCATCCTGTTCTAGTAACACAGTTCCTTGGATTATAGCATCGTATGTAGCCTGGGTCATCTGGCGACGTAACACCAATTGAGTTTCGGCCCAGATGGCTTCATCAACCGAGGGAGCAGTAAAAGAAGAAGGGGGGGAGGATGTTGTGAAAGTTTGGGAACCTGGGTTCCCACCAAAGTCATTATGATCTGATTGCTCATTTGATACCCGTTTTAATCCTAAGTCGATTCCAGCCACATCTGAAAAATCGCGCAACGCACGGACAAACACAGCCCCTCGGTTAACCTGAGGATTTGTTTCAGCAGTATCCAAGGCAACATGTACAGCGAATACATACAAATCAAGCCGTTCAGGATATAAAACATTCAAAACCTTAAAAAGCATACCGGTTGAATGGTTATCCTTTAACAATGATTCCGTCAATTGAATGATCGGCTCAAAGACTTCTCTTCGAAGGTGTTTTTTAATGTTCTTATGTTTTAATTGTTGAATCAATATATCTAGTTGGTTAACGTTCTTTCCAGAATCCTCCGATTTATGGCCTGGTGAGACTAAATTCGGTGGGTTGACATAACTACCTAATCCCGTATTATGTTGTTTCACGGTGGTTGGTAAATCCAGATTATCCGGGTTTACAGGTGTGTTATGTAAACCCAATTCAGTCGAATTAGCCTGTTGTGGTAATTCCGAAATGATCCGATTTACATTATGTAAATCGGAACTTTCTTGTTTTTGCAAAAATTCCGATATTTGAGGTAAATTGGGATTATCACTGCTTATATTCTCGGCCAAGCGATACGTCTCTAATCCCAATTCTCCTTGTTGCATTTGTAATATTTCCATCTGTTTCTCTAGCTGTGCCTCATCCTCTGGCGCTATCGGATCTTCCATAAGTACTTCAAGTAAGAAGCCAATGCGTCGGGTTTTACCATTATGAGTTTCATATGCATACCGTAAACGGGGAATAAATACGGCTAAGGCCTCAGCTTTTTCATCAGTGGGGGTGATCCGTCGCCAAGGCTTGTCATTGGGAATAGGTTTGTGCTTTAACCAACTAGCGATGGTTTCTTCATGCATATCCAGCATTTCCGCAAGTTGACGCCAACTACAAGCGACCCGCTTGGTACCATCGCCTCGACGCTGAGAATCGATACAGAGACTGCGAAGCAGAATCACCAAACACCATCGTTCTGGACCAAGCCGGGGTAGCCATTTTCGAGTAGCATAAAGTGTGACAGGAATGGCTCGCTCTGGCGCTACAATGGCTGCTCTGGCGCTTAAATATACTGGATGGATAGAAAGGTCAAACATGCTGGTCCTCTTGGCTAGACCCGAAAATCGCAGATAACGGACACCTGTTTAGGAGTAGGAAACTTGAGATAAACTTCTTGATTTCTACTTGTGACGGAGTCCGATTTTGCATAACCGTACTAATCTACTGCTACTTGACAGAATGTACTCTCACATAGTATATTACGTCAAGCTGACTCACAATATCAATGTGATTCAATCGTTGATGTGATGGGCATTTCTAAAGTGGCAAACTTATTGAGCCACCACCCGACTGAAGACACTCCAAAAGGGCTTATGGCAATGAGCCTTTTTTTCTACATATATATCTCAACAATTTAACAGTAGTAAGTCTCAATCTAGCTTAACTATTGGTTAATTCCTCAGAATTATAAACACAATTAGACATAATGTCAAAAGTAACTTGTAATTTTGGGGGGTAGGTGTTATAATTAGCCCTATATTTGTATGTAAGGTGATTTTCTATGCTTGATTTGAGTCCCTTAGGGTTAGTAGAGCCGCCGTTTTCTCTATCGCCTGATCCTCGATACTTTTATGTATCACTTCAACATAAGGCTACCTTAGCCAAAGTGACCTATGCCACCGAACAGCGACAAGGTCTCTCGGTCATTTTTGGAGATGTTGGCGTGGGTAAAACAACTGTCGCTCGCCGTCTCTTCCAAATTTATAGAGATCGAGAAGACTATTACACTGCCTACATCCCTACCCCATTGTACCCATCGGATTTTCAGTTTTTAAAGAATATTTGTGCCGAATTCGGTCTGAGGCCCAAGCGAAGTAAATTGTTACAACTCGCAGCTTTTGAGGAGTTTTTAATTAGCGCCTTCAAAGAAAACAAAAACGTACTGCTAATCATTGATGAATCTCAAGGGCTAATTGGTCCTCAATTTGAACTTACTCGGCAGTTATTAAATTTTGAAACAAACACTCAAAAATTGATTCAAATCGTTATGATTGGTCAAAATGAGCTACGTAATAAACTACGGCTGAAGCGAGCCTTAGCTTCGCGGGTAGCCACGCGTTCAACGCTGGAACCTTTACATTTTGATGACACCCGCTCGATGATTAACTTTCGAATCATGGTGGCCGGTCGGCAAGAGCCACTCTTTACCGATGATGCCATAACCCGTATTTATAATCATAGCCGGGGGATGCCTCGTGATATTTGTGTTTTGGGGCTTAATGTCTTACCGGCCGCCCTTATTAATAAAGTTTCTGTGGTTGATGCAGCGCTTGTTGATCAGGTTATTGAGGAGTTGCAATGATGACACAAAAAGAAACAAAGCGACATGGTCAGGGAACCTTTGCCCAACTTTATGATGTTCAGGAAGAGTTAAGCCATCGGAATGCCCGGCCCCTGGGTCGCCCACCAAAAAAGGTTCAGCGTAAACCCACCACTATTCACCTGACCCAGTCAGAAAGTAGAAATTTGAGCAAACTGCATCTCTTGGTCAATGATCAATTTTCAATCAATCGCAGCGAACTTGTAGGCGTAGCCATCGATGCCTTAAATCTTCTTATGGAAGCAAAGGGAGTAGAATCTCTGGAAAAAGCTTACATTCATGATGTTGAAGCGTTTCGTAAGTTTATATCTGACTTTATGACTTCGTAAAATCATAAAATTAAAAAATCATAAAGTCATAAAATCATAAAGTCGTAATTTCAATAAAGACGTTAATGAGACATAAAAAGGGGAGTCTGCGCCATTATTTGGGAGGAACAGAGTTTCGAGCCTCTGAAATAAGATTTTCCAGATTGCTAGTATCAAGCAGAGAAAAAGAAATACCCGCCATCGCCAATTCTTCGTGGCCCAGGTTGTGAAAAGAGCGGGCGCAAGCTGTCCGCGACATCGCATCATATATGCTCACAAAATTATCAGCATTTGGATTATGTTGGAGAACGTAGCGAATAAACTCTACGGCAATTTTATTACGGGCCATATCTTGATTTTCTGTGGTGATTTTGGTAGTCGGTATTATAGCACACTATCTCTTCGGTATCGCCAAAAATTGGCGACTCAACCTTAAAATCTACCACAATTGATTCTTATAATTCCTCAAGGTTTTCTTCTTAACTTCTGAAGGACAGTTTCATAAACCTGTTGAAAAGAAGCAATCATCCCTTGCTCTGAGAAATCCCGCTGCCCGACATCTTGAGCTACACCTTGAAGTTTTTCATAATCTTGTATCAAGGCGTCGATGCCGGTTAGGATATCGGTTGCTGTAACGGTCTCGATAGCTACCCCGCAACCAACTTCCTCCACATAATCTGACATTGGAATAGCGCGACTAACAAGAACCGGCTTTCCAGCCGCCAACGAGTCGAGTAGTGAGTGGGGATATGATTTGATTATTCCTGGCGTTGTTGCCAGAGCAACTGTGGCATGGATATTAGCCAGGGTTTGGTTAACATCAACTTGCTTGTCTATTACTTCAACTTGTTGCTCAAGCTTCATAGCCTGGACCCGATTCATCATCTCATTTGTCAATACGCCCCGCCACAAAAAAAACAACCGTAATCGAGGATTGAGTTGGGCTGCTTCTAACAGGGCATCTATTCCCTTCGTCCGAAATTGTGCCGTTGTCCAGGGCGCCGAACCAACCATCACCCGGATTTCTGATTGTAGCGGGAGCGAAGAACAAGTAAAGCGACTGGTGTTGATACCGGGTCGGACTAGATATACATTGTCCAGTCCCCAGGCTCTAAGCCGTGTTAGACTTCGCTCATCCGCCACTGCAATAGCCGCCAATGAAGAAAAGAATGCTAAATTTGGCCGCCGGTCTTTAACCCCGCTACTAATTGAATAGATGACCGGGCGACGTAAATAGCGCAATAGCGGAAAGGGAAAAGCATCGGGGTTATAAATATGGTGTAAATCCAGATTTGATTCCAGTTGCCGTAGATACTTTAGTTTGTGAAACCCAAATAACAAGCGGGGTAAATAGATAGGTGATGCTATATTTGGATTAAGGTAAATTAATTCTCCGCCAAAGTAGTTGCGCAACGCCGTAATCTCTTGCGATAACGCCTCGCCTTCTGGCATTTTTGGTGGAAGCACTGTGAGGTGGTAGAGAATATTCATGGGTGATGGACAGGGGTTGGGTTGGGTAAGTTAGAACAAATCGAGAGGACCCGCTCATTTTGCTTCCCAAAGCGTCCTTGCAAGCCATCCATCAGCCCCAATCGAACCGCCTGAGCAGTGGCTAACTTTCCCGTTAACAATAACTTAAACGATAGGGCAACACTGTAAATTGTCCAGAATATAAAGAAGAGGAGTTTGATTTTATAGGGTGAGTTGCGGATAAAGATGAAGCGGTTACGAACAATGTAATAAACATACAACGTATCTCGGAGGCTAGATGACCGGCTCACTGTGTGAAAAGCGCGTGCTCGACTATCGATGACGCTTAAATAACCGTACTGTTTGGCCCTCATACATAGGTCAGCCAATTCGGTGCTAAAGAAGTAGTTTTCATCTAAAAGACCAACCGTATGAAAAACTTCGGCTTTGATAATAACAGCCGTTCCCGAAACGTACTCCACAGTTTGGATTGGTTCTCCAGGCTCCAAAGTGAGGATGCGAGTGTGATGGTGTTTAATTGGGTTCTTACCCCCTGCCGAAAGCAGCTTATCCTCTTGTTCTGCATCATAAAGTAGGGGACCGATGAGGCCGATATCGTTGTTTTCTCTTAACGTTTCAAGCAATCTAAGGACATCCGTCTCATTGATGAAGGCATCATTGTTCAGTAATAGAATAGGCACATCTTCTATCGAAAGGGCCTCAGCAATACCCCGGTTTGTTCCACCAGCAAAGCCCAGATTCTCTGAATTGCAAATCAGGTGAATTTCGGGAAATTCACGGCTAATCATTTCGACGCTATTTGGACGGGAAGCATTATCTACCACGTATATAATAGGCTCTATCTGCTTCCAGGTGACGATATTTCTAACGCATCGGATTGTATCATCGGCAGCGTCCCAATTTAGAATTACAACGGAAAGTTTCATTTCAGATGCCCAAGACAAAACTGCTGGAAGAGATGAATTCGCCTCGCTGGACCAGTTTGACGTGAGAGGCATTCTATCATACGATAGCAAGCCGAGCAAAATGAAAGAAAATTGGCTATATCATGCGCATATTGCATCTCGTTCACCAATATCTGCCGGAGCAAGTTGGTGGTACCGAACTTTATACCCATTGGGTGACTCGTAGCCTAGCTGGACACGGCCAAGACGTTGCGATTTTTTACCGGCGTTACGCCACGGGAACAGGCTTGGATTATCGTACTGATGGCGATAGACAGGTATGGGCAGTCTGGTCCGGCCAGATGTCTCCCCGTGACCGTTTCCTGGCTACATTTAAGGAGTCGTTCATTTTGGATGCTTTTTGTCAGGTTTTGGATCGGTTTCAGCCTGAATTGGTTCATATCCAACATTTAATGGGGTTGCCGGTATCTCTGGTAGATCAACTGCGACAGCGCAATCTCCCCTATGTCATCACCCTGCATGATTATTGGTGGGTCTGCGCCAATGCCCAATTAGTGACCAACTACAGCCAGCAATTATGTGATGGTCCTAAGCTCTATCTCAATTGCGCCCGTTGCGCTTTAGCTCGAAGCGGCCAGCCGCAACTTTGGCCTGCGCTCCCGGCGCTAATTGGGCCTCTAGCATGGCGAAATCGATTGTTATGGCGGGTAATGCATACGGCCCACAAGCTCATTGCGCCGTCTGAATTCATGCGTAACTGGTACGAAGCGCAAGGCATCCCAACAGACAAGTTGCAGCTTATTCCACACGGCCTCGATTCACCTCCACGTCGTGCCAAGCAAACCAGGAAATCCAGCAGTCTCCTACGATTTGCATATATTGGCGGACTCTCGTGGCAGAAGGGGGTTCATGTTCTGTTGGATGCTTTCAAAGGGGTTGATGACCAAGCGGAGCTGTGGGTTGCTGGAGACGAGTCCGCCGATCCCGGTTATGTGTCTAGCCTACGGGCTTTGGCCTCACCTAACGTGCGCTTTTTAGGGAAGCTAACGCGGGAAGCGGTTTGGGATACTTTATATCAAGTGGATGTGGTCGTGGTTCCCTCGATGTGGTACGAAGCCTTCTCTTTTATTGTGTCCGAGGCTTTTGCGGCTGGCGTGCCGGTCGTTGCCTCTCGATTAGGGCCACTGGCCTACAGAGTTCACGATGGAGTAGACGGTCTGCTTGTACCACCTGATGATTCGCAGTCTTTACAAAATGCGCTCACCAGGTTTTTCGAAGAGCCTGGTTTGTTACCCAAACTGCAAGCAGGTATTGGCCCGGTACGAACCGTTGAGGAACACGCGGTGGAAATCGAAGCGCTTTACAAGGCAATCTTACTGCTTTAGCGCCTCATCAAGCTCAAATAACAGTTCCTCTGTTTTTGTTAGTAATCCCCAACCGGCATCATCCAGTCCCGGACCGAATCGGCCCATCTCACTTTCAGCCAAACAGTCTTTTATTCTGTTAATCAACGACTTTGCCAGCCCGCGCTGCTGCAAACGATTTGCCAGATCGGTCTGGGTTAACCCCTTCGTTGGCGTACCTAAAACCTCACCAAGATAGGTGTGCAAGGCTCGACTAACTGCCTTGTAATTATCGCTACTGCCTGCCAACGCTTTTGCCAGGGCCGGATGCGTTTTTTGGCTGGGAAGTTGTAGCGTTTCAGCTTCTGCTTCAAGTTGCTGTTGTCTTTTCTGCCACAACCAGTATCCTCCGGCTCCCGCTACCACTGCTACAGGAATAGCTCCACAGATTGCCCAGAACAAAACAATGCCCATCGGCAAAATCACCCGCCAGGGCGACTCAGATGAACCCAAAAAAGTAGGGTTTACCGGCTGGCTACCGAAAGAAGGCGTACTAAAGCTGTTAGCAATGCTAACCGGCGTTGCCGTAGGTATCGCAGCCAGGGCTGCAGCCGTTGCTGCTGCTGGATCGGGTGTAGGGGCCGGGATAATCCTGCCCGACAGCGATTTGGTGGAAATTGTCTGGTATTCGCCTAAGCTAGGGTCAAAGTAAACCAGTTTTGTTGGGGGTATGATAAAATCGCCCACTTTATCAGACATAATCAGCCGTTCATAGATGCGTGTCCCTACCATGCGGCCATCACGCATTTCTATGGTGGCGTTCGTTTGCGAGTCATAAGGGCGCCAGCCGCTTAAATTGGGCCAGATTGGTTCGGGTAAGGTATTAATGTTGCCGGTGCCACTCACAGCCACAGAAAATGTACCTGGCTGGTTGACCACAGCTATTTGTGGGCTATACCAGGCCTCAATTTGATACTGGCCAACTGCACCGTTAAAGCCGGCTGGGGCGTTATCTGGTAATGCTTTTACCTGTAGGGTTGCTGGTCCGGTATAAAATTCAACCGGCTCTTCAAAGTAGTTGCCGGGGAGTACCAACTGTGCCGGGCCAATCCTGATATTACCGGCGGTTTTGGGGAAGAGTGCCATGCGAATCTCGGTAACTAAATAGGTGCGACTGCCAATAGCAAGATTGTACTGTTGTACGGGCAAACCGATCGTATCCAGTCCCGCGAATATTGGCATCTCGTGTTGGGGTGGCTGATAAAGCTTAATGGCCTGGTAAAATCGAAAGGTATAAACAACCTGTTGGCCTACATAGGGGGTTGCCAGGTCTACTGCCGACTCAACAAAAAAATCTTGTCCTTCTATATCCAGCGGAGGGGCAATATTAGGGACGGGCGCCGCATTGCCGGGTGAGGGTACAGGGGGGCTACCCGGGCTAACTGTAATCGAAAGGGGCGGCGCTGCAAAAGTTTGGTCATCAATCTCAACGGTAACCGGGGGGATAACCAAAACACCGGTGCGCCGGGGTTGTAGCTGATAAGTGTAAACAACTTCGGTCTGAATTTTGCCATGAACCATGCTCACATTAGTGGCAATATCAAAGTCAATTACCGCCAGCCCATCAAGTGGCGGCAAAATAGGGCGCGGTTGCTGTGGAGAGTCATCAACCACCGACACCGTTAAAATAACCAGATCGTCAGTAGTAAACTCAGAAGCATTGAGGCTGGCTAAGATGGGAGAATCTTGACCATAAACGTAGGGTGGGGATGCAATGAGGCTTAGAACGAGAAGGAGGCCAAGCATATAGATAAAAAGGCGAACTTTATGCCTGATATTTTTCTCTTGCGGACTGTGGTTTTTCAAATAGTCCCCCTCGACCTCCAGGTAGCGAACTAATGGCATGTGTTAGTGGCGGGGTTAATCCCATCACTATCACGTGTGTCGTTACCACCACCGAAATCCGTAACAACCCGAACTCGGAAATTCTGGTGTAGGTTGGGTTGAGCCAAGATTTATCTGCTTTGGACAGCTAAAGTTGGGTTTCATTGGCGCAATTAACCCGCCTCATAGAGCGAAACCCAACAAATTCTGGGCCAATTTCATTCTGGTCACGCCATTCAACCCAACCTACTTTTAATTATCGAGTTGAGCCAAGATTTATCTGCTTTGGACAGCTAAAGTTGGGTTTCATTGGCGCAATCAACCCGCCTCATAGAGCGAAACCCAACAAATTCTGGGCCAATTTCATTCTGGTCACGCCATTCAACCCAACCTACTTTTAATTATTGAGCTCAGGTTAACAATCTAACATAGATATTGTAGCCAGAGGGATATTTTTTTCAAGATTGGGTCACTCTATTCCAACCCGATGAATGGACCACCACCAGCGGTCGGCGCTGCCAGTTTGCTCGATGCGGATAAAGCGGGCAGGTCGAGGGGTAAAAGAAATATCTAAAGATCCAGAATTCTGAGGGTTGCGACCTACCTCTACCCAATTTTGCTGGTTTTCTGAGAGGCGAACGATATAACCTCGCGGATAATCAGCCGGAGAGTTTTGATTATCCAGAATCAACCGCTTAACTGTCCGGATTGTATTGAGATCAATTTCGAACCATTGACCGGGTTGTTGGAGGGTACGCGTACTCCAACGGGTGTCAGCCTTCCCATCGAAGGCCTGTAACACATTATCAGCCCCAACCAGAACATTATTGTGACTGGCCCGGCCGGTGACGCGAGCTTCTCCGGCGATGTTAATGGTATGGATAGACCACCACCATTGATCTGAAGAACCCGTTTGCTCAACCCGAAAGAAGCGAACCGGTCGCGGCGTAAATACGACGCTAACAGGTTGATTGTTGTTGGAATTTTCGGCGATAGTTTCCCAGGTTTGCCCATTGCGTGATACTTTCATTATATATCCACGCGGATAATCTTGAGGAGAGTTGGCATTGGTAAGCTGAATTTGCGATACGGTTTGTTCCTGGCCCAGGTCCACTTGAAACCACATCCCCGGACGTTGTTGATGAACACTACTCCAGCGTGTATAAGGGTTGCTATCAAGAGCCTGTTGTAAATTATCATAGCCTTGTTGTATGTTATTGTGGCTGGTGCTGGCCTTAAGCTGACCAGCCGGTGGAGGCTCTGGAGGAACACGGTCTGGGGTCACTTCAACCGGAATATCCAGTGTGGGTACATTTCGCCAAGCAAACCAGGTGACAAACTCCTCCACCATATCCCATTTTAGTAGATAATTACCGTCTACTTGGGGTGCATCTAAGGTGATATACACAACCGCAGTATGGTCTGGCATTAAATCGAAGGGCAATTGTGCTCGGTGTTGGGTCCAAAGGTTTTGCGGTAAAACATTACCATTCTTTGTGTACCAGTTA
>Ga0210124_1000615_pt1 | contig 17389 bp, 15 predicted proteins | sample Muzzi_PWC_D2_FD_185554 | JGI IMG/M metagenome (GOLD analysis project Ga0210124, IMG submission 185554) | Wetland microbial communities from San Francisco Bay, California, USA, that impact long-term carbon sequestration - Muzzi_PWC_D2 (SPAdes) | ecosystem: Environmental > Aquatic > Marine >... | reverse complement strand
TGCTCCGGCAAGATCCGGACATCATCATGGTCGGCGAGATCCGCGAGCGCGAGACGGCGGAGATCGCCGTGCAGGCCGCGTTGACCGGCCACCTGGTCCTCTCCACCCTGCACACCAACGACAGCGTCGGGGCGGTCACGCGCATGATCGACATGGGGGTCGAGCCCTATCTCCTGTCGTCAGCATTGATCGGCGTGATCGCGCAGCGCCTGGTGCGGACTGTCTGCCCGTCGTGCCGCACGACCTACCGGGCATTGCCGGAGGTGGTCTCCCGATACGGCTGGGGGGAAGAGGGGACGGTACATCTGGCCAAGGGTCGGGGTTGTCCCGAGTGTTATGACTCGGGATACAAGGGGCGCCTCGGTATCCAGGAGATCTTGGTCACCGACGCCGAGTTGCAGTCGTTGATCATGAGCAATCCGAGCCGCGACGAGCTGAGCGCCTACGTCCAGCGGCGGGGGATCAAGACCCTGTTTGACGACGGTATGGACCGGGTGCGCGCCGGGTTGACCACGATCGAGGAGGTCTCCCGTACCGTCAACATGTAACGCGGTACGCCCCATGGATTTGCGAACCGCGATCCGAGTCCCAGATGGCCCTCGACCTGCAGCTCACCGTTGACAAGAAGACTGCCGCTCCCGGGCGGACTGGGCGGCGACTCGCCGATCTGCTGGGCTCCCGGGTGGGTGGCCGCCGGGTGACCGCGCGTGAGCGAGACTTCTTCACCGAGCAGCTCGCCCTCCTGCTGGAGACCGGCACCGCGCTCCATGGGGCGATAGAGATCTTGCAGCGCCAGGTGGACAACCCCGCCCTTCGCACGGTCCTTGGTCAGGTTCAGGAGGATATCGCGGCGGGTCAGTCGTTCTCCCACGCCCTGGCGCAGCATCCGACCGTATTCTCCACGACCTATGTGAAGCTGGTCGCGGCCGCGGAGGGTGGGGGCTTTCTACCCGAGGTCCTCACCGAGCTGATGGCGATGGGGGAGAATCGGGAGCAATTGCAACGCAAGGTGGTGAGCGCCTTCTCCTACCCGGCGTTTCTCGCGGTCTTCTCCCTGGTCGTGGTGGTCTTCGTCCTGGTGGTCGTCTTCCCGAAGTTCGCCGAGATGTTCGACGCCATCCGGGATCAGTTGCCCGCGACGACCGTGGCGTTGATGGGCGCCAGCGATGTGGTGCGTCACCATTGGAAACTGATACTGGTCCTCTGCGCGGGGATCGGCGGCGGTCTCCGGTACTGGTTGGGCACTACCGTTGGCCGCATCGCCATGGATCGGCTGAAGCTGGCCGTGCCGGTGGTCGGGGAGATCTTCGTACGCCTCTACGTCAGCCAAACCCTGCGGGTGTTGAGTCTTTCCTTGAGCCACGGCGTGACCATGGTGGATGCCTTGGTCGCCTGCCGGGATGTGGCACGGAACACCGTCTTTCAACGGTTTCTCCGGGAGGTGGAGCGCGGTGTCCAGGAGGGCCAGGGGATCGCCGTCGGCTTCCAGGAGGCGAAATTCATCCCTTCACTCGCACGCCAGATGGTCGCCACCGGCGAGGAGACCGGTAATCTGCCGAAGACCATGGAGCGAGTCGCCGCCTATTACGAGGCGGAGCTCAAACGGCGGCTGGAGACCTTGGCCCGCTTGGCTGAGCCGGTGATGTTGTTGGTAATGGGGCTGGTGGTGGGGGTCGTCGTGAGCTCCCTGATACTGCCCATCTTCAAGCTCTCGCGGGCGGTTTCGTAGCGGCAACAAATGTACCGGGCCGAGCTGCCTGCACGGGGCGGCGAGCTACGCGCGGTGTCACCGTCGGCTTGGCGATCTCCCGGCCAGCCCTGGTACGGCAACGTTGTGCATTCGCGATCGGAGCGGCGCTCGTGCTGGCGCGCCTGCGGTCGCCAAATCAATGTATGTGGGACATTGGTTCTTAATGCACCGCCCCGCTTCGCCGACAAGGATGGGGTAGCCCGCGTTTGATTTAAATTTTTGGAGGGTGCGTCGGCATGAACACACCAAGAAAGTCGGAACAGGGATTCACCCTCGTCGAGTTGCTGATCGTGGTGATCATCCTGGCGATCATGTCGGCGATCGCCATCCCGCAGTTCGGTTCCTCGACGGAGGACGCCAAGGTTTCCAGCCTGGAGACCAACCTCGCCGAGCTGCGTGCCGCGGTGGAGCTCTACTACCACCAGCACAACAGCCGCTATCCGGGTGTATACCTGGAGACTGACGGCACCACCGCAGCCGCGACTGCGGGCGCAGCGCAGACCGCCTTCATCGCCCAGCTCACCCAGTACACGGACCTCAATGGCAAGGTGGCGGGCGTGAAGAACGCGACCTTCAAGTACGGCCCCTACATCAAGAAAGCGACGCTGCCCAAGAATTCCTTCCTCGACGGCGCCGCCGCCGTTGGTCTGTTGGCAGACATCGTAGAGACCGACATCACCGCCGCCATCACCGTCGATGGCACCACCGGCTGGAAGTTCTACACCAAGACCGGCCGGGTGGTCGCCAATGACAGCACCACCCTCTCCGACGGCACCAACACCAAAGACATGTAGCAGGGCCCGAACTGGTCGCGTGATGGGACCATGCTCTCCCGCTATACCTCGACCTCCAGGGGGCGCTTCGAGAGCGGTCTGACCCTCATCGAGGTTCTGGTCGTGGTGACCATCTTGGGGATCGTCGCGGTGGCGGCGGTCCCCAATTTTTCTTCCATGGACGAGCAACGTGTGGAGCTGGCAGCCACCGAGGTGGCGGATGCCCTGCGCTTCGCCCGGGCTGAGGCGATGCGCACCGGTATTCCCCATGGTCTCCGTGCCAGCGCCACCGAGGAGCGCGCCCAGGTCTACCGCCTCGATCTCACCGCTCCTTCCCCGGCCCCGGAGTACTCGGTGCGCCACCCCGGTAGCAAACGGCTCTACGACTTGCAGCTCGATCGCTCCCCCTACGGCGCCGATGTCGCCGACGTGGGGATCTACTACGATGGGTCGTCGGTCGCGGTGGACTACTTGGCGTTTGACGCGAACGGTGTGCCCCGTTTTGCCACCGACGCTCTCAGCCTCACCCTGGGGCAGGCGGAGATCTCCGTGCGGCGCGGCGACGCCAGCCGGGTGGTGGCGGTGGAGCCGGTCAGCGGTCGAGTGACGGTGCGGTGAGGGCGCGCCACCGTCCGGCAGTGGGCAGCGAGCACGGCATTTCCTATGTGGAGGTGTTGGTGGCGATGGTGTTGATCGGTGTCTGTCTGGCTCCCGGGATCGAAGCGCTACACAACGCCTTCCTCGGTGTGCAGGTGGGGCAGGAGGCCGAGGTCGACTTGCTGGCGGTGCAGGCGAAGCTGGAGGAGGTGCTGGTGCAGCCCTTCGCCGACCTCGACGCGGCTGCCGTGGCAGCCGGGAGCGCCACCACCCCTACCAGCTACTCTGACGCCACCCCCTACACCACCACCGACGGCCGGCCAATCGTCCGTCAGGTCTACATTTGGCCCTACGACGGGGACAACGCGGACGGCGACAGCGACCCCTTTACCGGCACCGACGCCGGCATCTTGTGGGTGAAAGTGGCGATCGATGGCACGGCGGACAGCCTTCAGACCCTCACCACCTGGTGATCTCGCGACGGTGGGAGGTCGCGACGTTGCCGGCTTCAGCCTCCTCGAGCTCCTGGTCACGGTGGCCGTCGCCGGTGTGTTGATGGCCGGGCTCGCTGGGGTCGTGGGGCAGACCTTGGCGCAGTGGGCGTACGCCGGTGGCCGCCAGGAGCTCCTTCGCCAGGGGCACTACGCGCTGGAGCGGATGGTCGACGCGGTGGCCGCCACCCAGCGGCTGCTAATCCCGCGGGTGGACGACCCGCTCACCGGCCACGACGAGTCGCTACGGGACGTGCTCGCCCTCACCCTCGATCCCGCCCTCGACCGGGACGGTGACGGTTACGCCGACGCCGACAACGACCGGGACCTGCGGGTGGATGAGGACATCCCCGCGGACAACAATCGGGACGGCGGCCCCGGCATCGTCGGGCTGGACGACGATGGCGATGGGGTGGTGGACGAGGGGGTCATGCCCGCCGCTGCCGAGGACAACGATGAGGACGGCCAGCTCTCCGAGGACTGGGTCGACGGCGTCGACAACGACGGCGACGGCACGGTCGACGAGGACCTCCCCAAGGAGAACTTCAACTCCGCCTCCGGTGCCGGGGCGGTCGACAACGACGGCGACGGTCAGGCTCACGAGGACTGGCTGGACACCGTGGCCTTCTTCGTGCGCGCCGATGGGACCGCGCTGATGGAGCGCTCCCCCAACCCCGGCGCGGTGGACGGCACTGACTACAGCGAGCGACCGATCGCCGAGGCGGCGTGGATCTCCCTGGCAGTGCAGCGGCTGGCCGTGGGAGACCCGGCCCGTGGCCCGCTGGTGGTGATCGACCTTACGCTTTCCGACAACGCCGGCGAGACCCTCCACCTGCAGGCGCGGGTGCGCGTAGGTAGGGACGGATGAGCGCCGGCCACGATCGCGCGACCCGCGGCTACATCTTGTTGCCGGTGGTGTTGGTCATCGCCCTCCTCGGGACGGTCGTCTTCCTGCTCCATCGCGCCACGACCCTGGGTCTGCACGATACCGCCGCCCAGCTCGAGCGGCTCCAGGCCCGCTACGCGGCCGAGGCCGCCTTACGCCACGCGACCTGGTTTCTGGGCAACGATTGCACCTACCGGGCGGCCATTGTCGACCACCCCTTCTTTGGCCACACCTACGGCGCCACCCTGGTGGACCATCCGGGGGGGGTGGCGGACGTCTACATCGAGACCACTGGCAATCTCGCTTCGGGCGCCTCCGCCGCTTTGGCGTTCGATTACACTTGCCCGGTAGTTATACCCAACGCCATCTACTGGACGGACGTGGGCGACGAAGTGGTACGACGGGCCGAGCTGGACGGCTCCGGGGTGACCGACCTGGTAGGCGGCGGCGATGCGCCGATACCGGCTGCCATCGACGTGGACGAGGAGGGGAAGCGTGTGTACTGGGTCGGCGACGGCACCATCCGCAGCGCTACCCTGCTCGGGAGCGACGTGCAGATAGTGATGACCTGCGCCGCCTGCTCGTTGCAGGCACTGACGGTCGACCCGGGCGGGGGCAAGGTGTACTGGTACGATGACGATCAGCGAGAGATACGCCGGGCCAACCTCGACGGGAGTGCCGAGGAGCTGCTGGTGCACACCGGCCTCCAAAAGGTCACGGGGCTCGCCGTCCATCCGGGGGACGGGCAGCTTTACTGGGTGGACGAGGGCAACTGGACCATCAAGCGGGCCGACCTGGATGGCACCCATGTGAAGACCAAGTCGTCTGGCCAGTACCAACCCAGCTCTCTCGCCCTCGATGACCAGGGCAACCGTCTCTATTTCTTTGACCTCAACACCCACGCGATCTGGAGCACCCAGCTCGACGCCAGCGGTAGCCAGCAGCTTGTGACCATGGGTGTGGACGACAACGTGTTCGACCTCGATCTCGACCTCGATGCCGGTCACATGTACTGGACCAACGAGAACAACGGCCAGATCGAGCGGGCCGAGCTCGATGGCAGCAACCGCGAGACATTGCAGATCTACGGCGGCGGCCACGAGATGAAGGGGATTGCCATCGGCCCCGGCGGCTGAGTGGCGGTACCCCGCACCAAGGGGCCGTACTGAATCGACATCCGGTGCCAATAAGCGCGCCAGGTTCGATGGCCATCGCGGCTGGTTGAAATGGCGACCCCGATGGCTCTTCGGGCTTCGGGTCGCGGTGCCCGCCGCCGCGCGGACGACGATGACGAGGGGTCCAGACGGCGGCAAATAGTGGGGTCGAACGCCGTGCTGCGCAGAGGTCGTCAGTAGCCGCTCGGGGTCGGTCATCCGGGCCAACCTCGACGGCACTGACTTCACCGATCTGTTGCTCGGGCTCGATACGCCGGTCGGCATGGCTCTTGACCTCATTCATACCGGGCTTTACTTGAGCGACGCTGCAGCCGGCAACAGCGTGTGGTGCACCAACCTCGACGGTACCCACCCGGAGCCGGTGGTCAGTGGCCTGTTGGCACCCCAGGACGTCGCAGGGGACACCCCCGGCAACGAGATCTACTGGGCCGACGGAGACGCGGGAAAAGCCCGTGCGCCGACCTCGACGGCAGCAAGGTTCCGGACGTGATGACCGGACTGAGCCGTCCCCGCGGTGCATCACGGTTAAGCCGTGCGTGCCGATAAGTCTTTTGTTTCCCGGGGATGTACTGCGGCGTCGGGTGGTGTTTCGCCGCCGATGCCCCTGCTCATGATTGCCCTCCTAACAGAACGACTTGGCGTGCGCGGGTTGACGGCCCGCGCAGAGGTCGGGCCGATCGGCGTGGTGCTGTCGCGTGAGGCGCTGCACATGGTGCAGGTGGCGCGTCACAATGGTGCGTTGTACATCTGCGCCCGCGCCTCGCTTCCCTATCCGGAGGGGCGGGACGGCGTGACCGCCTCCCCCAAGGTACTGCGTCGTCTGGTGTGGACGGCCATGCGGCAGGGCGGTTTTCGCGGTCGCCGGTTGGTCACCACCCTGCCACCCGAGGATGTGAAGCTCATGTTCTTCACCTATACGGTCAACGCCGGGCAGAGTGAGGAGGCGGCCCTGGTCCGCGTCATCGCCGACCGCGTAGAGGGCGACCTGGCCGACTACGTGGTGGATTACCTCCCGGTGCGGGAGGCAGACCACGGCGGCGGCGCGCGTTCTTCCCTGGTCGTGCTGGCGCGCCGCGACGTGGTGATCAACTACCTGACCACCTTCCGCCGGGCCGGCTGTGAGGTGGAGGCCCTGGAGATCGGCCCGGCGGCGGTGCGGCGCCTCGTGGTCGCCGTTCGCGCAGACGACGATTACAGCAATGTGCTGGTGATCAACTTCGGCCGCGCCCAGAGCTACCTGACGGTGCTCTCCGGCAGGCGGCTGCTGTTCGACCGTGAGATCGCCTTCGGCGAGGACAAGCTGCTGCTGCGTCTGGGCAACGCCTTGGACATGTCGTCGAGGTCGGCGGAGAAGCTGGTCCGTACCCACGGTCTTCTGCCGGGCGCCGGGCCGCACGGGTCGCTTGGCAACGGGGCCGGGTTGGACGTCTCGCAGACCCTCGTCGAGATCTTGAAGCCGTCGTTTCTCGAGTGTGTCGACGCGATCCAACAGGTCCTCCTCTACACCTCCTCGGAGACCCGCGGCAAGCCGGTGGAGCAGATCTACCTTTTGGGCAGCATCGCCCACTGGCCGGGCGCGGACCGGCTGCTCAACAGCCTGATCGAGGTGCCGGTCACGGTGCTCGATCCGCTGGCCGCATTCGCTGGGCCAAACGCCCCGCCGAGGGAGGACGCCGAGGTGAGCCCCGTGGTGGCAGTCGCCACCGGCCTCGCGCTGCGCGGGATGACGATTCATGCGTGACGTCGATCTGATCCCCGCCGACTACCGTAGGGTCGTGCGGTTCGTCCAGCGTGCCAAGGTGGCCGGTGTGTCTATTGTCATTGCGGTGGTGGCCCTGATTGCTGGTCATCGATCTCTCCAGTCGGCCGGCGAACAAGAGCGGCGCGCGATCGCTTCGCTGCAAGCGCGGCAGAGCGCCACCACCCAGCAACGGCTGGAGTTGGAGAGGCTGCAGGAGCAGCGGATGCGCCTTGAACGCCGCCTGGCGTTGCTCGCCGCCGTGCGCGGCGGGCCGACCGCCGAGAGCATGTTGGCGACTATCGACCATGCGCTGGCCGCCGACGGCGTGTGGTTCACGAACTGGCGATTTCGCCGCGCCGGTGCCGAGGTAGACCACGTTGCGGAGGCGGTGCACACCGGCTATTTCGTGGTGCTGCCACCGGATGCCGAGCACCCGGAGGCCAAGGAGTGGCGGGTCGAGACTCACATGGAGATCAAGGGACAGGCGCGCGACCACAGCGCCCTGTCCGCCTTCGTCAACCGTCTCTACGACCGCCCGGAGATCGAGGACGCCAAGGTCCTGGGGACCTCGGTGCGGCCGTCAGGCGATGGTGCGATCGTCGATTTCGATCTGGACGTCGTGGTCGCCGGCAACGCCGCCCGGCCGGTCGTCGTGAAGTAAGCCCCCTACCAGGGTCCCACCCACGCATGGAGCGCTACTTTTTCACTTACCTTCCCCGGCTCGACCGGCGCCTGCACTTCGTCGTGTTGGTGGCGCCGTTCATCGTGCTCGCGGCCGTGGCGTGGGTGTACTTCATCGGCCCCGATTGGCGCGAGGTCGAGAAGCTCCGGGTGTCGCGAGCGATGCTCGTGACGGTGCTGAACAGCGGAGAGGAGATCGCGAACGAGCTGGCGACTGCTCATCAGGCGGTGGCGCGGCTGGAAGACCAGATCTTTGGCAAAAACATGAACCTCCCGATGAAGCAGCTTGAGGCCCAGATCATCGGGCGGCTGCAGGAGATCTCGTCGCGCAACCGCGTGCAGCTCGACGGTGTGCGTCCAGGGGCCCAGAAGCGGTCGCGGTTGTTCGTGGAGAGCCCCGTCGAGGTGGAGGTAACCGGAGACTATTTCGATATCGCTCGCTGGCTGCGGGAGCTCAGCAGCGAGCTCGGCTTCATCGTGGTGAAGGAGTACGAGATGCAGCCGGTCACCCGCGACGCCAACCCATTGCTGCGCATGAAGATAACCATGGTTTTGTACCGGACGGACGAGGCGTGACATGGGTCGGTCTCGCTTTTTGTTGCTCAGCGTCGCCATGGCCGCTATCCCGTTGGCGGTAGCGCACGCCAGCGATGTGGCCGAGCTGAGCCACAATCCGTTCAGTCACCCAGAGCTGCTGTCACCACCGTCCGGGCGCGGCCTGAGTGTGGACGAGGCCCGTAGGGGAGAGGGTCTGGAGTTACGCGCCACGCTCGTCGCGCCCGAGCACGCCATGGCCGACGTCAACGGTGTCATTCTCACCGTCGGTGAAGAGGTGGACGGATTTCGCCTGGTGGAGGTCGGTGAGCGTCGGGCAGTCCTGGAACGGGAAGGGACGAGGGTAGTGGTCAGTCTGGGTGATGAGGATTAGCGGGTGATGTGCACGATGACGCCATCCCGCATCTGGGCAGGCCGAGCGAGCGTGGGGACCCGGCGCCTCGGTCATCTCGTCCGCACGGCCGCGTATGTGGTGGTCATGGCCGTATTCGGTGCGTCGTCGCCGCAGCTCGTCGCTGCCGGTGAGAACGTCTCGCTGTCGGTGCGAGACACGAACCTTGCGGAGATCTTTGAGATGTTGGCGCGCAAGGATCGCACCAACATCCTCCTGGCGAAGGGGGTGGTGGGAGAGATCTCGATCAACCTATACGACGTGCCCATGGAGACGGCGATCCGCTCGATCGCCGAGGCGGCTGGCTATGTGGTGGAGCGGCGCGGCGCGAGCTACGTGGTGTTGAAGCCGGAGGATGGCGGCAAGAACCCGGCGAGCGGCATCACAGCGGTGCGGACCTTCCCGGTCCACTACTCCGATCCCGACACCGTGATGGCCGTCCTCAAGAGCCACCTCTCCCCCTACGGCAAGATCACCACCCTGGCGGCACGCAAGTTGCTCGTGGTGGAGGACCAGCCGGCGTTCCTTGCGCGGATCGAGCAGCTGCTCCCCGAGATCGATGCGATGCCCACCCAGGTCTTCATCGAGGGCAAGATCCTGGAGGTCACCTTGAGTGACAGTGAGGCGTTCGGGGTCGACTGGAAGCAACTCCTCACCATCAACGGAGAGGAGGGGTCGTTCGGCACGCGGCTGCTCAGCGACCCGACCTCGGCCGGCCTATTCGTGAACCTGGTCACGCCCCACCTGCAGCTCGCCCTCGATACGCTGCGCAGCACGGGCCGCGTGCGGACCCTGTCGACGCCCCGCCTGTTGGCCCTGGAGAACCAGGAGGCGTCGGTGATCGTCGGCGATCGCCAGGGATTTCGCGTGACCACCACCGTCAACCAGGTGACCACCGAGAGCATCGAGTTCCTGGAGTCGGGGGTCATCCTCAAGGTGACGCCATCGGTCGACAAGACCGGGCGGATCATGATGGCGATCCACCCGGAAGTGAGCACCGGTACCATCAATGACGGCATCCCCGCCCAGACCACCACCGAGGTGACGACCCAACTCGTGGCCGAGGACGGCCAGACGGTGTTCATCGGCGGGTTGATCAAGAACACGCGCAACAAGAACCGGCGCGGGGTACCGGGGCTGTCACGGATTCCGGTGCTCGGCCGGCTCTTCTCCCGGACCGAGGACATCAGTGTCAAGACCGAGACCGTGGTGATGATTACCCCGCACGTCGTGGCGGAGAGTGAGCGCGGGCTCTACCTGGACGATCTGGCCAGAATCGATGCAGCAGAACAGGATGCGCGGGCCGAGGCGGCGCGGATCGATGCGCAGTTTCCGTCGCAGCTACCGGCGCCGGGCGCGCAACCGGAGGACGATGGCCCGCTGACGCCGGCGGCGGGAGCAGCCATCTCCGATGGCTCGGCGACGGACGAGTGAAAAATAGGGGCTGGTCGCACTGCTCACGGTCCTCGTGACCACCGTGGAGCATAGCGAAGGCTGTCCGGCCGTCGGCGAGATGGCCTCAGTTTCCGTAGCCGGTGTCGTCGTTGGCGCGGATCGACGCCGAGGAGGTGGGCGGCGAAACACGGTCGGTGATGCGGTCTACCTCGAGGACTGAGCCGCGCCACGGCCGTCTATGGGTCGGCCATGGACAGCGATTCGTAGAGGGCATTGACCGCGCAACCGGTCGCCGCCCCCACCAGCTTGGCGGCGTGGCGTGGGGCGAGAGGCTCGCCTGCGACCAGTGCCTTCAACAGGGTAATCTCCGCGTCGCCGACCGTGGGTGCCGGTGGGCGGCCGGTGCCGGCGATCACCAGGGTCACCTCGCCCTTCGCCGGGTGGCGCCGGTAGTGGTCCGCGAGCTGCGCCGCGGTGCCGCTACGCACCTCCTCGTGGAGCTTGGTGAGCTCGCGGCAGACCGTGACGAGCCGCGCCGGGCCGATCGCCGCGCCGGTGTCATCGAGGGTGGCCGCGAGGCGGTGCGGGCTCTCGAAGCACACCCATGTCGCCCGCGCCTTCGCCAGCTCCGCGAGCCAGTCTCGGCGCGGCGCCCCCTTGCGCGGCACGAAGCCGGTGAAGGTGAAACGGTCGGTAGGTAGCCCCGAGAGGGTGAGGGCGAGGAGCAGCGCGGACGGTCCCGGCACGGCGTGGACGGCGACCCCCGCCGCGCGCGCCGCGCGGACCAGCTCGAAGCCGGGATCGCTGATCAGGGGGCTACCGGCGTCGCTCACCAGGGCGAGGCGGCGCCCGTCGCACAGCTCGGCGACCCAACCGGCGAGCGCCGCCGGCGCGGTGTGGTCGTCGAAACGGGCCAGGGGGCGATCGATGCCCAGGCGGGTGAAGAGACGGCCGGTGTGGCGGGTGTCCTCGCACAGGACGCGGTCGCAGGCGGCGAGGGTCTCCTGAGCCCGCGGACTCAGGTCCCCGACATTGCCGATCGGTGTGGCGACCAGGTAGAGGCCGGCGGGGAACATGGAAGCGATCAGCAGTCAGCTTTCAGCGATCCGCTATCAGAGAGTTGGATGTAGGTCGGCTCAAGCGAACCGGAGCCGACAACCGTGTCGGATCCGGCACTGGCGCGCCTTGATCCGACCTACGGCGGTTGGCTACCGGCTACGGAGTAGGGACGAATTATGTGCTGACCGCTGAGAGCTGACTGCTCACAGCTTTCTACGGTGCCATCTGGTCGATCGTGTCGCCGATGAGGATCAGGAAGTCGGCGGGATTGGTGCCGGCGCTCTTCAGCCCGACGGTCTGGTAGAGATTGATCACCCGCTCGCCCACGGCCGCCGGGCTGAGGAAGCAGCCGCGCAGGTAGTTTTCCACCTGGCGCAGGCCATCGGATTGCAGGAACAGGGGGGAGCCGGTGAACTGGACGTCCTTGATGCAACTGTTCTGGGTGACCAGGGTGAGGTCCAGCAGCCCCCCTTCGGTGCGTCGCCGGTTGCGCCACACCCGGACCCCGTCCGTCTGCGGCTGGTCGCGCATGGCCGCCGCCCGTTCATCCACCGAGTACAGCCACCCGTCGTCCTCCAGAGTGGCACGCAGCTCGGCGGCCGCCTGGCGTTCCGCGTCGCTCGGCTCCCCCGGCTCCAGGGTGATGGCGAGGAGCCCCTCGAATTGTCGCCGCAGCTCCATGCGGATCTCCACCTCGTCGGGCGGTCCATGCCCCTCGTACTCGTGGCGCATGCTGGTCAGGGGCCGGCCGCGGTCACCGCCGGCGGCGATCCCCAGGGCGTCGTCGACATTCTCCTGGCTGATGTTGACCAGGAGGTTGGCGGTGAACAGCAGGACTCCATCCACCAGGGAGGCCACCGCCCCGGCGATCTGGTACTGGCCGAGCTGGAGCCGGTTGTACTGCTGGTACTGGGCCGGGACGTTGAGCTGGCGGCAGGCACGCTGTAGGGGTTGGAGCCAGTCGTTGTAGAGCTGGTCGAGGTTGTTCGGTAGCGGCTCGTCGAGGCGGTACGCCACCGAGTAGAAGATCTGTTGATTGTCCACGTACAACGCACCGCCGCCGGTGGTGCGGCGCCAGACCGGGATCTTGTTCGCCTGGCAATAGTCGAGGTCGACCGCCTGCCGCACCTCCTGCTCGGCACCGATGGAGACGAAGGTCTCCAGGGGGAAGTAGATCGCCACGGTGTTGGGTGCTCCGGCGGCCACCCCCTTGGCGAGGGCGGTCGGCAGGGTGAGGCAGTCGGTGGCGGAGAGGCCACCCTTGTCGATGAGACGCCAGGTAGTCATGGTAGTAGGCAGTAGGCAGTAGGCAGTAGGCAGTAGGCAGAGGGCAGTAGGCAGTAGATGGGTTGGCAGGTTATCGCAAAAGCGTGGACAGGGCGCGCACTGCTTACTGCCTACTGCCCTCTGCCTACTATGACGCCAACCACGGCGGCATCGGCCGGTCCTCGGCCACCTCTTGCCAGATCGGGGCGAACCGGTCGGCGCCGACGGTCTCGCGCAACCGCCGGATCTGCGCCGCCGCCAGGGTCGCCTGGGGCGATCGGGCCTGACTGAGCAGGCCGAAGGCCTGGAGCAGCCAGCGCAGGGCCGCGGCCGGGTTGTCGCGCTGCTCTTCCACCCGGGCGAGCTGGCCGGCGTTGGCGGCCATGCCGACCATGTCGCCGAGGTCGTTGCGGATCTCCATGGCCTGCTTCGCCGCGGCCTCGCTGTCGTCCAGTGCCCCCTGGGCGAAGTGCAAGGAGGCCATCTGCTGGTAGGCCATGGCGAGGAGTGGTTTGTCGCCACGCATGCCATACCCCTCGATCGCCTTGGACAGGTGCTCGCGCGCCTTGTCGACCGCTCCGACCTCGCGCAGGGCGCGGGCCGATTGCAGGTAAGAGGCGGCCTGACCGGGTACGTCCTCGGCCCGCTCGCGGATGGCGATCGCCTCGTCAAAGTGCTGGGTCGCCTGTTTGAATTGCTGGCGACCCATGGCGATCAGGCCGAGCTGGTGGTGGCACGCCGCCATGCCGTGGGGGTCGGTCAGGCGGGTGCGGATCTTCAGGGACTTTTTCTGCCACTCCTCCGCCTCGGCCCACATCTCCCGGTCCTCGTAGGTGCGGGCGATCTGGAAATAGATGCCGCCCAGCACCGTCTCGTCCGGCTCGTCACGCCCCTCTTCCTCCGCGGCGACCCGCCGATGGATGGCCTCCGCCTCCGCATACTTCTTCTGCGAGAGGAGCCAGTTGGCGTGGTTGCCCCACAGGAAGCGCCACAGGTCACAGATGCGCGCATTGTCCGGCTCGCGCGGGTTGCCGTCGGCATTGGAGATCAGCCCCAGCCAGTGTTCGCGCAAGCGCGTGGCGTCGTGGGCACGGCTTGTGCGGTTCCAGACGTTGAGCAGGATGAACAGCAGGGGCCGTGCCTCTTCCCACCGCTCGTCCCGCTCGGCGATCTCCAGGGCGCGGCGCAGGTTGCCCTCTTCGACTCCACAGAAGGCCAGAATGTCCGGCAGCCGATCGGCGTCGGGTAGCCCCTGGGTGCGCAGGGCATCGGCGGTGGAGGCCCAGTAGCGCAGGGCGTACTCCTCCAGGGCACGGCCGAGATCCCCCTCGCGCTGGGCGCTGGAGAGGCCCAAGAGGGTGTCGAAGGCGGCGGGCAGAGTGTGCAGGATGTACGGCCGCTCCTCGTTGGGATAGACCAGCCCGATCTCGCCGGCGGACACCAGGGCGGCGTGGAGGGCCTCCTCGCTGCGGTCCTGCAGGGCATGAGCCGGACACTCCTCGCCGGCGGCCATGCCGACGAAGTTGCCCTCCCAGAAGGTGCCGCGCAGCAGGCCCATGAGGAGGATCGCCAGGCGACGCGCATCGGGCAACGCGTCGAGACACACCGCAAGCAGCGCGCCGACGATGGCGGATGGATGGCGGGCCGCGCTGGCCGCCTGATCGGTCAGCCGGCCGCGGATCCCCGCCACCACTTCCGACAGGCGCCGGTGGCCGAGGGCGAAGGCGGCCATGCGCGTCGCCAGGGGGTGGCCGGCGAGGAGCTCCAGGAGGGCCGCGCGGTCCTCGTCGCTGCCGGCGTCGAAGGCGTGATAGCTCTCGAAGTGGGTGCAGTACGCCTGGAGCAGCTCCTGATGGGCTTCCGGTGCCACGCCGCTGAGCTCGATGAAGCGCGCGCCGACCCCGAGCAGCCGCCCCTCGTTGCGGCGCGAGGTGAGCAGCAGGCGCACCGGTCCATCGAGACATGCGGCGAAGAAGGCGCGCACCGCGGCGCGCTCCGCAGCGGAGTAGGGGGAGTCGACCTCGCTCGGAAACCCCTCGACCACCTCGACGTTCTCCACCACCAGGGTGAGGTCGGCGAAGCCATCGCCGGCGACGATCCGTCCGAGGATCGGCAAGCGCTCGATCCAATCCCGCTCTGGCCACTCCAGGGTCAGAAGCTCGGCGGGGGGAGTCTGGGTGCCGGTGGTGAGGAAGACCTCGAGGTCATGGGCGAGCACCGCCGGCGACACGCCACCGTGGAAGCTGAACTCCACCACCGGTGACTCCTCCTGCTCCTGGAGCCGGTCGACCAGATGGCGCACCAGGGTGGTCTTGCCGACCCCGCCCTCGCCAAACAGGAGGACGTGGCGGTCGGTGGCGAGGGCGGCGGCGACCGCCTCCAGCTCGCTCTCCCGCGCCACGAAGGGCGGCGTGAAGGTGGCGGCGATCACACCGCCGTCGGGCGGCTTCGGCGAGAGGTGGGCATCGGCCATGAGACTCCTACGGGGAGAAAAGGGTTACCCTGCCGACCCGGGCGGGTCGGCTGCAGGGGCGCAACGCCCCAGACGGGGTGCGAGCAGGGCGGATCTTACATTCCCCGACGGTGCAAACCACGGACGAATCGCTTTCACACCACGTGTAGCGCGGCGCACCCGATGTCCATCTAAGGAAGGCAGGAAGGTCAGGAAGGCAGGAAGCAGGCAAAGGCGACTGTTCCCTGCGCATCAACAGATCCGCAACGGCGAGGCGAGAACCGGATCACGAAACCACGAAAGGGCGGAAAGCACGAAGTAAACCCCTTACAGCCTTTCGTGTTTCCCTAATTTCGTGACTTCGGGTTCCCATCAGGCGAGGCGCGCGAGCGACGGAATCGATTCGTAGGTCGGCGCAAGCGAAGTCGAGCTGACGCCAGGCGTTGTCGGATCCACCGCTGCGCGGCTTGGTCCGACCGACACATCGAGCAAGCTTCCTGCCTTCCTGCTTCTTTCCTGGTTTCCTTAGATGGATGCCCGTTAGATCGATGCGGGTTCGATGTGGTCGGTTCGCTTGTGAGGTCCGCGGAGCCTTGGCTAGACTGGCAAACCTCGGGAACCAAGCGGGAGATGTGGTCCGTGCAGTCGTTGGCAGAGCGCCTCGTGGCCGATGAGGAGTACCAGGAGCGGGCCCTTCCCGGGGTGTCGCGCACCTTTGCCCTCACCATCCCGCAGCTCCCGCCACCCCTGTGCCGGGTGGTGATCAACGGCTACCTCCTGTGCCGGCTGGCGGACACCATCGAGGACGACGCGCGCCTCTCGGCAGAGGAGAAGGACCGCTACCACGCGCGATTCGTCGCCGTGGTGGAGGGGGACGAGGCGGCGGAGCCGTTTGCCCGCGAGCTCGCCGCTGAGCTCTCCCCGGAGTGTCCCGCAACGGAACGGGAGCTGGTGCGCAACACGGAGCGGGTCATCCGCCTCACCCACAGCTTCAACACCGTCCAGCGCCGGGCCCTCATCCGCTGCGTGCGGGTGATGGGCGAGGGGATGGCGCGGTTCGAGCACAACCTCAGCCTCGCCGGCCTCGCCGACCTGGTGGAGATGGATCGCTACTGCTACCACGTGGCCGGCTGCGTCGGGGAGATGTTGACCGAGCTGTTCTGTGACTACTCCCCGGAGATTGCGGCGCACCGCGGGGAGTTGTTGCCCCTGGCGGTCTCCTTCGGCCAGGGTCTGCAGATGACCAACATCCTCAAGGATGTGTGGGACGATCGCAGCCGCGGCGCCTGCTGGTTGCCCCGCGATGTCTTCGCCCGCGCCGGTGCGCGGGTCGACGACCTGCTGCACGATCACGGCAGCGCGGCCGCGCGCCAGGCGTACGCGGAGCTCCTCGGGGTGGCCCTTGCCCACCTGAGGAACGCCCTGGCCTACGTCGCCTTGATCCCCCGTCGTGAGCGCGGCATCCGCAAGTTCTGCCTGTGGGCGATCGGCATGGCGGTCCTCACCCTGCGCAAGATCCACCACAACCCGGCGTTCTCCGCCGGCGACCAGGTCAAGATCTCGCGCCGCAGCGTCAAGGCGACCATCCTCACCACCGAGCTGGTGGGCGGTAGCAACCTCCTGCTGCGCCTGTCATTCGCGGCCATGGTGCGCGGGATGCCGGCGTTGCCCGACCTGCGTGCGACCTGGGCGGTGCCGACCGGGGTGTGCGATGGCTGAGGCAGCGCGGGGTGAGGTGGCCGGGGCGTCGCTGGTGGCGGAGGGCGGGGTAGCCGCACAGGCCACGGGGAGTGCGGCGCGCGGCGAGGTGCCCACAGCCCTCGCGGCGGCGATCGACCGGGCGCGCGACGCCCTCCTCGCCCTGCAACACCGCGACGGCTACTGGTGCTTCGAGCTGGAGGCGGACTGCACCATCCCCGCCGAGTACATCCTGCTGATGCACTACATGGACGAGGTGGATCCCGCGCTCCAGGCGAAACTCGCCGTCTATCTGCGCCGCCACCAGGCGGACCATGGCGGCTGGCCCCTCTACTACGGCGGGGACCTCGACATGAGCTGCACGGTGAAGGCGTACTACGCCTTGAAGCTCGCCGGCGACGATGCGGACGCGCCGCACATGGCGCGGGCCCGCGAGGCGGTCCTCGCCCGCGGTGGCGCCGCGCGCAGCAACGTCTTCA
>Ga0210124_1000612_pt1 | contig 17444 bp, 13 predicted proteins | sample Muzzi_PWC_D2_FD_185554 | JGI IMG/M metagenome (GOLD analysis project Ga0210124, IMG submission 185554) | Wetland microbial communities from San Francisco Bay, California, USA, that impact long-term carbon sequestration - Muzzi_PWC_D2 (SPAdes) | ecosystem: Environmental > Aquatic > Marine >... | reverse complement strand
TCGGGTTAGAAACTTGATGCGTGGGCATGGCTTACACACGGTATGTGAGGAAGCCAGATGCCCTAACCTGGGCGAGTGCTGGTCTCGCGGCTCGGCCACCTTTTTGCTGATGGGAGATACCTGTACTCGCTCTTGTGGTTTTTGTCATATCAAAACGGGAAGACCAGCCACACTGGATGAGGATGAACCACGCCGCGTGGCCGAAAGCGTGGCAATACTGAGTCTGGGTCATTGTGTGCTGACCTCTGTTAACCGGGACGAGCTACCCAACGGTGGCGCACATATCTTTGCCAACACCATCCGCGAAATTCGCAAGCGAGTGCCCAACTGCACCGTGGAAGTCCTGATTCCTGATTTCAAGGGAGACCGGGCGGCCCTCAAAGAAATTATGGACGCTCAACCAGAGATACTCAACCACAACACAGAAACGGTGCCGCGTCTCTACCGTACCGTTCGTCCGCAAGCCAATTACCAGCAAACACTCAAAGTGCTTTCTGGGGCTAAAGAGTTAGACCCCGACGCCGTGACCAAAAGTGGCATCATGGTCGGCCTGGGGGAAACTAAAGAGGAAGTGACCCAAGTTCTGCATGATTTACGAGAGCATGACGTAGATATATTGACCATTGGCCAATATCTGCGACCCACCCCACTCCACCTGCCCGTCTACCGTTACGTTCACCCCGATGAATTCCACGAGTTCAAAGAGATTGCCCTGGATATCGGTTTCCGTTGGGTAGAAAGCGCCCCCCTCGTCCGCAGCAGTTACCACGCCGAGGCTCAAGCCCAAGCCTTGTCCATCAGGACCCGTAAGCCGGAGATGGCTTCAAGCTAATACCTGTATTTTAGGCTTGGTTATCTATCCCTTCTCTAACACAAATCCGGCGGCCTTTACCACTTGCTGCACCGAATCGATGGCAACATCCTCCGGGATGTCCCATAGCTTTTCGTCGCTATTAAAACGGCGACCCGGAATCTTCTTGACCACCTCTAACATCTCTCGAAACGACCCGCCGGTCACGACCAACGGGATGCCGCCCACCCGAATGCGAATTTGGTCGCCGCCACGAAATGCCGGTGTAGTGGTCGCTGGAGCAGGGCTGGCAGGTTCGCTGCCAACTTCAGGCAATTCATCAGGAAAATGAGGCGGTTCTTCAGGAGGCCGTAATTCCATTTCGTCATCCCACCAATCGGGTGGCTCCTCAGGGGGCGGCGGTGTGTTCGGATCGTCCCACCAATCGGGCGATTCATAGGGCGGTACATCGTCATCGTCCATAAAGTCCGGCTCCTCAAAAGGAGGTGGAGCGGTATCACGTTTGGGGGCAAAATTGGGTGGCTCTGCTTGTGGCGCAGTATCAACTGGAATCTGTTCCGCGCCTTCAAGCATGAAGTTAGCGGCTTGAATCAGCCCTTTGATGATGGCTAACTCACCCGGAATCTCCCATATCTTGTTGTCGCCATCATAGCGACGCCCCGGCAAACTCTTGACGACGTCCAGCATCTCTCGAAAAGTGCCGCCCACTACCGCCAGTTGGTGTCCTTGAATCAAAACTCGGATACGGTCACCACCTGGTCCGGCTGGGCTTGTTTGAGTTGATAACGCGGTCTCGTCTAATGGCTTGCCGCCCTCTAACCAGTAACCACTGATGTCAAGCTGATTTTGCACCTCCTCTGTCGACCCCGGTAATTGCCAGACTTTCAACTCCCCGACAAAGCGTCGACCATTGATTTGTTTAACGGCAGCCAGCATACCCTGGAATTCGCCACCCACGACGCTAAATTCCTTACCTTCAATATGCACTCGGATGCGGTCTTTATATTCAGCCATATTTCAGTTACCTGCTGTAAATTGGTCAGTTAATATTCATTTTAGCACGAATGTACTGAACCAAAAAACTCGGCTGGCTTTGTGTGCCGATTATACGGACCAATAGTGCTTAACTGCATAACATCAAACAGATAGTTTTTCTAAAATCACAAGTAACCGTTGAGCCTTAGGCTCAACGGTTACTTGTTTTCAATCTCTGTTAAATTCTATTTAATTGGGGTAGGCTATCCACCACTCACCGGGAGGTGATGTATCAAAATCCTGCGTCCCTGCCGAGGGAATGCCAAAATCAGAGTCTTGATATTTTATCTCGCCTCCCACCGGCGCGTGGACAATGACTAACGGCACACAATCCAGGCCAACCTCCTCACAATCCTGATTGACCTTGCCATACCTATCGGTAAAGCCTATGAAGTCTCCAAATCCGTCGCCATCGGGGTCCAGGGTGGGCTTGACCGTAAACTTAACGATATGGGCTGAGATAGTACTGGCATTCTTGTTACAGGTAAATACCTCACCATTAAAGCAAAAGTAATTTGGATTTTCGGGGTCTTCGGGGTCAACATTTGAGAAGGCATCCCCTGTAGCTACGGCTATTTGGAGCGGATTTAATAACGCGTCACTGTAGGGCGGTTCTTCGGGCCGGTTTCTGCCGTACCAGAAAAACTCGGTCTTGAAGCGTGGGTCGGTTCGGTCCGGTGTTGGAGGATAGGAAAAGTGGATTCTGCGACGACCTAAATCGTCTATTACCGTCTGGTCGTCTTGGCCTTGCTGGGTTAATCCGACATTGCCAAAATCCTTTACTTCCAGATTCCCATAATCCAGAAAGCCGCCCGTTCTGACAATGCCACAGCCATCATTAGAGCAGACTTCGGCCTCCAGACTGAATGAGTGAAACCGGGTCAGCGTCCCCGGCGGTCCACTCATACCGTGAAATTGCAATCTGAAATTCCTAAACCACCTTGCCTTGCCCTTGACATTATCTAAGTCACGTCTAACAATCCAGCCATAAGCATTGTGTTTAAGGATATTCTCCTCTGGTGTTTCCCAGGGATAACTGATAGAGGTCCCACCGAACCATGCTCCCGGCGGCCCGAAGATGTCATTAACCTCATTCGGGTCGTGTTTGTGTTCGTGGTTATAGTGACAATTTCTTTCGGCATCAAACAGGGGATGCCAAAGGTCTGGGTTATGGTCAGGACACAGTGAAATCTCAGGTGAAACATCGGTTGGATCAGGTTCAGGCGTAGGCGTATCTGTTGGTTCAGGTGCAGGCGTATCTGTCGGTTCCGGCGTAGGTGTATCTGTTGGTTCTGGGGTAGGTGTATCTGTTGGTTCCGGCTGGGGTGGGTCAGTCGACTCTGGTAATGAATGTGTAGACATATCGTGCCAATACTTACCACCCGAGGACATACTCCAAACCCCTATTGTGCCAGTAGTTAGCCGGGTGGGGTTGTCGTCAAAGGCTTCTGCTTGCCAATCGCCTGGCTCTGAGTCGGTAGTCGGCCAAATTTTGACCTTCATTTCGGTTTGAGTGCCTGTATCTCTGACCTCAACCCGGAAGCGATACCACATATTTTCCTCTGGAACTATGCCTGTATCGATCGTTCCGCCACTAATGGATGTTCCGTGTGAGTTTAACTGAAACGATTCACCGCCATTTCGACTCAAGCGGTAATAGGCATCTTGCTGGGGATACTGGCTGAAAAAGGTTACACCGTAGCTTCCATCAGCTGCAGTTGTCAACATCTGTCCTGTATATTCATAATTTGACAATGTATCACTGCCAGCACCGACAAAATGGGAATGAATGTCCTCTAAGGAGGATGTTGTGCCAAGAACCTGTGCCCCCTCAAGGTCTACAACATTGAACAAGTCATCATTCTCTGCCAAACTATTATGAGCATCGGTGTCTAACCAGTCGTCAAACGCCGTGCTGGGCTGCTCTGTAGGCGTTGGGGTTATTTCACCCGGACTACACTCGGCGATAGCTTTTGTTTGACTTTCAAAAGTAACATTCAGCGTATCGCCATCGCAGTTGATTTCAAGACTTTCATTTGCTGCCAAATTAATTATTTGAGATTGTGCTGCTGTGACTGCTAAAGATAGACCAAACAACGTTATTGAAACTAGGGTAATCATTAATATTCGATTTTTCATTGCATTCCTTCCTTCATTCCTTTATTTGTCATCCCAAAAATTTGTCTTTCCCCAAATGTGTAGCCCTTAACTAATTGGAATGAGCTTAAAAAATGTGATATATGTTAATTTAAAATTTCGATTTTTCGTCCATCACTACCCGTCTCCACCATTCAGGATAACGGGGTTTGATAGTCGTAACAAGATACCATCCGGTAGCGAAGATGATGATATCAATACTTAGCCAGATAATTGAAATGCTTAATAGCCAATCCATTATAATCATAATTTTCTCCATTTCTTCTAACATGAGTTGGGCCACTTTTTCAGTGTATATTAGATAAAGAAGGCTGTGAAGCGTAGAAAATTCGGATTCTGAATGTTATGTTCTGCGGTCAATAACGGAAAAAAATATCGGCTCCGTATTTTGTACGGAGCCGATATCAGGTAAAAAACCGTGAGCTGTTTAAGATTTTACAAATAAGTGTGGTATTATCTTTTTTAGATGGGAGAGCTGTACCAACGATGCTTGTACTACAGGTGAAAGTCCTCAAATAGCTGGAACGCCGCGCGATGCAACAAAATGTGTCGATAGGCCAGAGCTGAAACATCTTTATCATAGCCGCCACCGACGACAGTAGCTACTGGGTAACCCTGAGTTAGACACGTTTGCAAAACGAACTTGTCGCGTTGGAATAAGCCTTCGTCGGTCAGGGCTAATTTCCCCAGAGGATCCGCCTGATGAGGGTCGACACCGGCATCATAGAGGACCAAATCGGGCCTAAAATCGGTCAGAAGGCCGGGCAGGTGGTCGGCCAGGGTTTTAAGATAGGCTTCATCGGTCATGCCTTCTGGTAAGGGTACGTCAAGGTCGCTCTGCTGTTTCTTAAAAGGAAAGTTTTTTTGGCAGTGCATAGAAAAAGTAAAGACTGTTGGGTCGTTTTGAAATATAAATGCCGTGCCATCACCTTGATGCACGTCAAGATCGACAATGAGTATCTTTTGGGCCAGCTTCATCGTTTGCATCATGCGGGCAGTAATTGCCAAATCGTTGAAGATACAAAATCCGGAGCCGTAATCAGGAAAAGCGTGATGGGTTCCCCCGGCAATGTTGCAAGCCAATCCATACTTTAAAGCTAATCGGGCCGTCATGACGGTTCCCCCCACGGCAGCGCGAGTTCGGGTGACAAGACCCTCGCTCCATGGCAAGCCGATACGCCGATGCGCTTTGTCTCCAAGTCTGCCCTGGCAAAAGGCCTCGATATAGTCACGGGTATGAACCTGTTCGAGCCAGGTTTGGGGAGCAATTTCCGGGTGATGGAACTGATCTAAGGTAGCGAGGCCATCGCGCAGCAGAATCTCGTAAATCCGAGCAAACTTGGGCATTGGAAATCGATGTTCCGGGGGAAGCGGGACAACGAAATTGGAATGGTAGACCATAGGTAAAGACATTAATGGGTTTCCAGATGAGCAAGTTACACAACTATTTTACCACGAAGCGACGGAGTTTACAGAATTGATATGGCAAATAAATCGACTATTGGCCTGATTGCGGTGCGGGGTGAGGCAAAGCCTTTGCTCAAGTTCATCCAGGTCAAAACAACCATTGAGTATCTCCAGGCCCGCTTTCATCTTGGTACCTTGTCCGGCCATGATATCATCTTGGCCGAGGTGGGGCCTGGTAAGGTGCAAACAGCGGTGGCGACACAATATTTGGTCGATCACTATCAGGTCAGTCTGGTAATGAGTTGTGGCTCTGCCGGGGCGCTCGACCCGCAATTGCAGGCGGGGGATGTAATTGTTGCAGATAAGGTGGTTTTGCACGACGCTGGTATACACGCGACCAAAGGCTTTCGATATCTGGGTATCTACGACAACGCTCACCCCGATGGATTGCATTACCACCGTTATCTCACGGCTGACCCTACGCTACTCGCTGCAGCCCGGCAAGCCGCGCCTTCAATCAAAATCGGGTGTCTCGCCAGCGGAGACCAGGTCATTGCCTCTGAGAGTAAAAAACGCTGGCTGGCCGAAACATTCAAAGCCATAGCCGTCGAGATGGAGAGCGGGGCGATGGCTCAAGTGGCCTTTTTGAACAACATCCCGTGGTTAGCCATCCGCGGCATCAGCGACCAGGCCGATTCGACTCTGGATTTTGGTTTGGAAAATATGATTACCTACAGCGACGAGCCGAGTAGCCTGCCGGGCAAAATTCGGCAAAGCACGGGTAAAGTGGCTCAATTAGCGAAGCAGCCTTCTCGTGTGATAGACCTGTTACAAATCCGGCAAGCTATCAAGTTAGCGGCTTATAATGCCGCTCAGGTTATGTCAGAGGTTATAAAGGTGCTTTAATAAATCACTCCCACATATATTTATCCCAGGCGCGTCTGGCTTCAAGGCTACTCAGGGCGGCGATAGCGACATAGCGAGGCCGCTTGGGTTCAGTTATGAGCTTCATATTGGCTTCGGCGGGGGTACGGCTTCCTTTTCGGCCATTACATTTTTGGCAGGCTGTGACCACGTTTTCCCAGGTGGTCTTGCCCCCACGAGAGCGAGGCAGAACGTGATCCAGGGTCAATTTTTGGCGAGGGGGCATGGTATTACAATATTGGCAGGTATAGTTATCTCTGGCTAATACGGTGCGGCGGGTAACAGGTAAAGAGATTCGGCGGGGGATTTTTACATAGTAGACCAGCCGAATAACCAAAGGGCGGGGGATACTAAAGCGCTCGGAACGCAGCCTGGCCTCAGCCGCTTCAATCAATTCGGCCTTTTCCTTCAGCAACAAGATAACGGCGCGCTGCACAGAAACAACGCTCAAAGGTTCATAGGTTGCGTTTAAGACAAGGACCTGTCCCAATAACCACCTCCATTGAATAGCAAGGGACTAAATTTCGGCAAATATTATATCAAACTCGATTCAAAGGGTCAAGTGGTGAAAATAGGCCAATTTACTTGTTGACAAGGGCATATATTTAGACTAGAGTAAGGGCAATATTTTTGGATGCTTGAATGAGACAGGAGGAAAATATGTCTTTATCTGAAATGCGAGCCAAATTAAAAGCTAATATCTGGCAAACTATTGCTCAGAGTGATGTGGATACATCCGCTATTCCCCAGGACGAGATGGATAAATTGGTGGGTGTAATTACCGAAGGTGTTTTGATAGAAGTGAATGACCTTTTGACTCAAGCCAGTGGTAGGCCAGCCTCGTCACCATCAATGCCAGACGATGATGATGACACAGAACAAATTTTGTGGGAAGGCCGCCCCTTTTTATCGCTTAGTGTTTATTATCAAATCACAAACGAGCGGGTACGCATTATCGAGGGGATTTTTGGCAAGGAGCGCCATGATATCGAATTGGTCAGAATTCAGGATATTGACCAAAAGCAGAATGTTGCGGAACGGACGTTGAATATCGGCGATATCTTTATTCGCAGCCACGATGCAACAGACCCGGAAGTAACGCTTAATAACGTACCCGACCCGGTAGAAGTCCATGAGATATTGCGACGGGCGGTTCTCAATGCCCGCAAGAAATACAAAATGAGTTTTCGGGAAGAGATGTAGCAACTATCTCACATCTTCTGATTTTTTGATGATGGGGAGGGAAACCCGAAAGGTACTACCTTCGCCGGGGATGCTTGCGCTTTCGACGGAGATGAGGCCATTGTGGGCTTCGGTTGCCAGCTTACAAAAGGCCAGTCCCAAACCCACCCCCGACGTTGTTGTGGAGTGGTCCACTCTAGAAAATTTGTCGAACACACGCGCTTGATCGGCTTTGCTGATGCCTGGTCCGGTATCAGAAACAGCAAAGCATAGTTTGTCTCTTGTTGCCTCCGCCGACAACGTAATATGCCCTTCATTAGGGGTGTATTTGATGGCGTTTCCCACCAGGTTAATCAATACCCGTCGAATCAAGCTGTTATCGAGCCATACCTCTAAAGTTTCTGATAGGGGGTATATAGAAAGTTCCATTTGTTTGAGTTTAGCCTGAGGCGAGACTTGTTCTTCTACAGCTTGCAATAAGTTGTTTATATTGGTCATCCTGCGTTGGAGTGGTATTTCGCCCTGCTCCAAGCGGCTGACATCTAGCATCGAGTCGATGAGGTCATTTACCGCCTGACCGCTACGTGTAGCCATCTCCAAAAAATGCTTGATTTTAGTGGTATCTGCCTCCTTGTCAATCAGCATCGATATGAGTTCAATCGCATTGATGAGATTGCCTAGCGGCCCCCGTAAATCATGCATTAACATGTTTACCATATCTTGCCGCATTCTCTCCAACTCTTTACGCTTGGAGATATCACGGCCAACCCACTGCACACAATCTTTGCCTCTAAAGTGAACCTGACGCACCTTAAATTCCAAAGGTACGGTTTGCCGATAAGCATCTTTGACATCTAATTCTATAGAGGCTTCTCGCCAAACTTTGAGCCGCTTAGTCTGTTTCTTGAGAAAGCTGGGTAGTTGGGAGTGTAGAAAGGCGATGTCAAGATTGATAAAGGCATCTTTAGGTCGGCGCAACACCTGGCAGCCTTTACGGTTTACGTCGAGGATAAGCCCCTGGTAATTAGTGATGACGACCATATCGGTATTGTCTTCAAAAAGCGCCGAATAACTGGCCTCGGCGTTTTGTAGGCGGGTTACGGCTTGAGCATTAGCCACAGCCGTGGCTGCTTGCTCGGCAAAAGCAGCCACGTCTCTAACATTTTCTTCGGAGTATTTATCCACCTGGTGGCTATCAACCGTAAGCATACCTACCACCTCATCGCGAGCAATGAGGGGTACGCCTATCCAGCTTCTAACATTTTGAGAGGAAGAACTTCTTATCCAATGAGGTTCGCTATCTACGTCGGCAATGACAATAGGCTTTTTTAAATTGATGGCCTGGTAGTTAGGATTTTCCTCATTAAAGGGGAGTCTGACGCTCAAAGCGTCTTCCATATCTTCGAAACCATGCGCAGCTCGAACGGCAAGCGTCTCTCGATTATCCTCATATAAGAGTATGGAACTGCTATCAAAATCAATTACTAACGACAATTGCTCTAAAATGAGGTCGAGTACCTTTCGTAAATTGAGGGTGGAATTTATGGTGCGGGCGATGGAGGCCAATGTATCGGCCAGACGGCGCCGGTGTTGTTCGGCTTTAAAGAGACGAGCATTAGTCACAGCAAACGCGGCCTGATCGGCAACGATGGTCAGCATTTCCAGGTCGCTCTCATCAAAATGGTTAACCTGGGAAGCCGTAATGGTTATAATGCCAATGAGTTGGTCGGGAAGCTGAATAGGAACGCAAACTGCGCTGCCTGCTTTATGCTGTTTGGGAGCCTCATCATCGCCAAGCCAGCGCTCGTCAGCATCGGTATTTTTGACAAGAACCCCTTTTTTGTGTTTGCGTACCCAGCCCAGCAAGCCTTGTTTAGAAATGGCTACCAAGTTAGGACGTCGACGAGGCTTTTTCTCAAAACCACTAATAACGAAGCCATTTTCAAATTTGCCTGTAGAATCGAACAAGAAGAGACTGGCATCGGAGGCAGCCACAGCAGCAATGGTGGCCGATAACACATTATAAAGAGCTTGGTCGATATCCGCTAAACCGGCATTAAACTCACGCGCAACCATATACAAAAGGTCTAACCGCGAGCTAACACGGGAAGTTTGGAATGACATGAGCTGACCTTTATCAAAGATTTAAGAATTAAGGTTCAAATGAAGACCTTAAATTGGTTAAAAACCGCCACCCTTCATAAACATTGAAGGTGGGAGGTTGAACCCATTTTGTCTGAGTTGGGCTTCACATTTGGGACGGATACCGCCAGGTTCATATTCTCCGATAATTTTACCATCCTCTCCATCTCCCTTATCAGTAAAAGTGAAGATGTTTTGCAATATGGCATTCTCACCTTCTATCCCCTGGATTTCGGTAATGTGGGTGATTTTTCTGGAACCATCTCGCAGGCGAGACGCTTGCACAATTAAATCCACAGAGGAGGCAATTTGTTTGCGGACAACATGAATAGGAAAGTCAACCCCGGCCATCAAAACTAGCGACTCCAGCCGGTCAAAACAAGAGCGCGGGTCGTTGGCATGGACGGTGGTCATACTGCCATCGTGGCCGGTGTTCATCGCCTGAAGCATATCCAGGGCTTCGCCACCACGACACTCACCTACCACGATGCGTTCGGGCCGCATACGGAGCGCGTTAATCACACAATCTCTAATGGTTACTTCTCCGGGACTATCGGGGGTTGGTTTTTTGGTTTCAAGGCGAATGACGTTTCGTTGTTTAAATTGTAACTCGGCGGCATCTTCGATGGTTACAGTCCGCTCATGTCCCGGAATAAAACCGGAGAGGACGTTAATTAAGGTGGTTTTTCCAGAACCCGTACCGCCGGACACAATAATATTTAGCCGAGAAACCACACATGCCTCTAAAAACTGGGCCATCTGTGGCGCCAACGAGCCAAACTTGAGCAAATCTTCTATCGTTAACTTGTCTCTAGAAAATTTCCTGATGGTTAGATTAGGCCCATCAATAGCACAAGGTCGAATAACCGAGTTCACGCGAGAACCATCGGGCAAACGGGCATCAATTAAGGGGTGTTCCGGGTCAGCGGCCCGCCCCAAAGGTTTAACAATTCGCTTGACGATGCGTTCTACATGGTCATCATCCAGAAATTTGTGGCCGCTTTCTACCAACCGCCCCTTCCGCTCGATGAAAACAATATAAGGGCCATTGACCATAATCTCGGTGATGCTATTACTCCTGATTAATGGTTCGAGCGGGCCAAAACCAAAAATCTCGTCGCAGACGTTACTATAAAACTCTTCTATGGAAATGTCAGCTGGCATTTTGATATTGGCTCGTTGAAGAGCCTGTTGGAATCGCTGTTGGATAGTTTGCTCTCGCTCAGGTGTGCGTTCAAGAGGCAAATCTAGCGGTAAATCCGGCGCTATCGACTTACGTAAGGTATCGGCCAACCAGAGTTGTAAACGGAGCCGTTCGGCCCGGCCATGACTGATGAACCCGCGCTGAACAGACGTGTCAGGAGGCTCTTGTTCCAGAGGGATAAGAAGACCCTCCTCATCCGGTGGTGGAGGAGCGGGTTGCTCTTGGCCCGGGGGCGGGGTTGAGGGGGTCTGGTCCTCGGTTGATGCGGCAGGTTTTACTCGTCTCAAACTTGATAGGCTGGACATTTAAGGTTTACTCCCTTCACCTTTTGAAATTTTACCACAAAAATGAAACACGCTTGTCTGATTATAGCATGGCTTGCCAATATAGCGTAGTTGCTTACAGTCATGATGTGCCATGTGTACGAGAAAGCTTAATCATTTTACCGGACTTACAGTAATGTTTCAAGCATAAGTGTAACATTTTTGAGCGTATATTTGGGCCAGACGATAGACTCTAAGCCTATTCTTCTCTATTCAGCATAACGGTTACTGCTCCGGCTCCTACTAGCGAAATTAAGACTAGACCGGCCAGAACCAGCGAGGCAGTTGAGCCACTACCGGGCAAGATAGCTCCGGTGGGTGGTAAGGCTTGATCTTCGGTAGCGGGGCTGGTTGCTGGGGCGGTCTCTTGCGGTGTCTCAACAGACTCTGCAGCCTGTTCCGTTGGAGCACTCTCCGTGCTTTGTTCTTCCTCAACGGGTGTCGTCAACGATGGGCTGGAACCAAGTTGCATATCCTGGGGGGCGAGGGTTCCTGTATCAAATATGGCTGCTTCGGTGAGGGTGATCTCAATAAGGCCTGGTGTTTCCCAAAATGCCGTATTGCCTTCAACCCGGTCGGCATTATGATCGATAATTTTGCCACCACTGATGCGGGTAATAATTTTAGAACCAGCCGCCTCCATCGTTTCCGCCGATATCTCTTGCCCTCCTGGCATTGCCTCTCCCTCGGTAGCTTTCGAGGTATCATAGCGAATAGTAACCTGTCGCTGTCCTTCAACCTCGGCTACAGAAATATCAGCTTTGCCTTGAAAAAAGACCTCGTTTAGGGTTTCATACTGGCTGCCATCGGCTTGGAGGACATAAGTCAGTGAGCCATCTTCTTCGGAGACTTCATTGAAGGTTACATTCAAACTCTCATCGGCAGCCATGTCTTGGGCGTGTTGCAGCCACTTATCTAAGCCCTCTGTTGAGATGGGCAGTTGACCGCTATCGGTGCCTTCGCTTGCCCTCAACTTAACAAGTTCCGGGGAAAGAGTGATGGCCTGTACTCCACTCCACTGGCCCTCACCATAGAGCCCCAAATTTGTCTGCACTCCAATACAGCCGGTAAGCAATAGGCTGACCGCAACTACGACCAGAATTGACAGGCGTGAAATCTTTTTAGAGTGGATGATTTGGTAGAATAATTGCAGCATTGTCAATCTCCTAATTATGAATAATGTCGCTCTCATTGTAAGGGAAATTTTGGCGAGAGGCTATAGGACTCAAGGGCTTATCATGGTGCTGTGAATTTCTGCATTCCAGTATAACATGATGACAAGCCTGTTTCAAGATGCAAAAACTTTCTAAGGGTCTATGTTGGGAAGATTTTGACAACCCATTGTGCTTGTGATAAACTGAACGAATGATTTTGAGCGGGCCTTTGGCTCTAGTGATAATCAAAATAGGGGTTAAATTTTGCCGATAGATTATCTTCCAATCTTAATTCTTTTTATCATTGCGGCGATAATTGCTACTGTATCCCTGGTTTTGCCGCACTATCTAGGGCCGCGCCGCCCTAATAAGGCGAAACAAGAAGTCATTGAATCGGGTAAACTCAACTATGGCGATGCTCGCCGCCGGGTGCCGGTGCAATACTATATGGTGGCAATGCTCTTCATCATATTTGATATAGAAATCCTGTTTCTTTACCCGTGGGCGGTCCTCTTTTGGGATCTGAAATGGTTTGGCTTGATTCAAATTGGTATATTCACCCTATTACTGGTCGAGAGTTTTGTGTATATGTGGAAGAAAGGGGTCTTCGAATGGGAGTAGCTACCGGTGTCCCCACCAGTCAAGACCTTGAAATGGCTCAAACTCAAGGTAAAACCGGAAGCATGGGCCTTGCCCTGGCAAAAATAGAAGACGTAGTGAATTGGGGGCGGGCAAACTCGGTTTGGCCGTTGACCTTTGGCCTGGCTTGCTGTGCCATCGAACAGATTAGTTCGGGTATGTCCCGTTTTGATATTGCTCGCTTTGGTTCGGAAGTGTTTCGAGCCTCTCCTCGGCAGGCCGACTTATTGATTGTATCTGGCCGGGTCTCGAACAAAATGGTTCCGGTAATTAAACGAGTTTTCGACCAGATGTCTTACCCTAAATGGGTTATTGCCATGGGTGATTGTGCTTCTTGCGGTGGCCCTTTTAATAACTACGCGATTATCCAGGGGGTCGATAAGATATTGCCGGTTGATGTCTATGTACCCGGCTGCCCACCTCGCCCCGAAGCCCTATTTTATGCGATAGATAGACTACGAGAAAAGGTTAAAGCCGAAGAAAAGCTTGGAATCAGAGAGTAAGCCCTCAAGCATAGGAGAATCCTGTTTCACCGAGTAAAGGTATGACAGATACACTCACCGAAAAATTAAACGCCGCTTTTCCCGAGGCTCTCACGGGCCAATCAGAATTTCGAGACGAGACGACCATCCATATTGAGGCCAACCAGTTTCACGATGTGGCCCAATTTTTACGTGACAACGAAGATTTACAGTTTGACCTGTTGGTTGATGTTTATGGTACAGACCGGCTGAAGCTTGGTCAGACTCCACGCTTTGCGGCCAATTACGAGCTTTACTCCATCGCAAAAAACAGATTTCTACGAGTTATCGTAGAAGCGCCTGATACCGAATCGAACGGGACTAATGGCAAGCAAGACTTACCGTCACTTCCCAGTGTGACCGATATTTGGCCTACGGCCAATTGGCTAGAACGCGAAACCTACGACCTCATGGGGATTGCCTTTGATAAGCATCCCTGGTTGCGCCGGATGATGATGCCCGATAATTGGGTAGGGCATCCGCTTCGTAAAGATTATCCCCTTGGCGGTGAACCGGTCTATTTTGAGCATGACCGCAATAACCCTCGCTTTGCCCATTTGGGTAAGCAAATTATGTCCGGCCCTTCCTTTGAAACAGAATTGCCTCAAGAGATGGACCCCGAAGGCCATATGGTGGTTAATTTGGGGCCTCACCATCCGGCGACGCACGGCGTTTTGCGGCTGGCCACGGAGTTGGATGGGGAGAAAATTATTCGGGTAAGCCCGGAAGTAGGATATCTCCATTCGGGCTTTGAAAAGACCGGCGAAAACAAGCGATACGAGAAATTTATTCCCTATTGTGACCGCATGGATTACGTGGCGCCTATGAGCAACAACTGGGCCTATGTGCGGACAATTGAAAAGTTGATGGACGTTGACATCCCTGAGCATGTCGAGTTTGTTCGGGTTATTCTGGTGGAGTTGCAGCGCATCGCCAGCCATATGGTTTGGCTCGGCACGCACGGAATGGATGTTAGCGGTACGGCGCATGTCATTAGCCAATATTGTTTCCTAGTCCGTGAGCGTATCTTAGATATGTATGAAATGGTCTGCGGCGCACGCATGACAACCAGTTACTTTAGCGTTGGGGGCTTGCGATGGCCTCTGCCCGGTGCTTTTATGGATACTGTCAAGGCTTTTCTGGCTGAATTCAATGGCTATTTAAAGGACTTTGAAGCCTTGTTGACCAATAACCCCCTCTGGTTGAGTCGCTTAAAAGGGGTCGGTTACCTGTCAGCAGACGAAGCGATTGGTCTGGGTATTACCGGCCCATTGCTCCGGGCTGCGGGTGTGTCTCTGGATTTGCGTAAGGCTCAACCTTACTCTGTTTATAGTGAATTTGACTTTGAGATACCTACGGCTACAGAAGCCGATTGCTATGCGCGTTACGAAGTCCGCATCAATGAGTTGCGCCAGAGTGTGCGCATTGTTGAGCAGGCGATGGACAAAATCAAACCCGGCCCTTACCGTACCAGCGACCGCAAGGTGGCGTTACCACCCCGTGAAGAGATTTCCACCAGCATGGAGTCACTTATCCACCATTTCAAGCTGGTTACAGAGGGGTATCGACCACCAAAAGGGCAGATCTATCAAGTGACCGAAAATCCTAAAGGCTGGCTTGGCTTTGGTCTCATCAGCGATGGCACAGCCATACCGCATCGTTTGCGGGTGCGTGGCCCTTCGTTTGTCAATTTACAAGCCACCGACACCATGGCTCGTGGCGGCTTCGTGGCCGATTTAATCACCATCATTGGCTCCATTGATATTGTTTTGGGAGAGGTGGATCGGTAGAAATTGTGAATGGTTTATTTACACCCTCGTTCCCACGCATGCGTCAGTTTGGGAACGAGGGTGCGAAGTTTTTGATAATCAATAATCCAAAATCTGAAATCCAAAATCTAAAATCTAAAATCGAATGTGGTCTGAAAAAGAACAACAAGAACTTGATGAAATCCTAAAAAAATATCCGGCTGATCGCAAACTATCGGCGATTTTACCGGCGCTTTATTTGGCGCAACGCAAAAAGAATTGGCTGGATGGTGATGATATTGCCGCTGTTGCCGAAGCGTTAGATATTCCAATCACGCATGTTCACTCTATCATTGGCTTTTACACCTTATTTCGGAAAGAGCCGGTTGGTAAATATATGGTTCAGGTTTGTACCGATTTGCCCTGCGCTCTACGAGGAGCGGAAGCGTTTTACAAACGCTTGTGTGAACGGATGGGGGTTGGTCCAAAAGGCGGCACCACCGAAGATGGTCTATTTACCGTTGAAGAGGTGGTTTGTATTGCGGCTTGCAATAAAGCCCCTTGTATGCAAATCAACCTGGAATATTACGAAAATCTGACAGATGAGCAGATCGATACAGTAGTGGCCGAGTTACGAGCCTCAGCTCAGAACTCCTAAAACAGCTTGAGATTTGCGGTGAGAAGCCTTGTGTTCTCTATATTTCAAAAGTATCGAATAGATTTACTATTTATTCTGCTCATTATAGCGGCTGGTCTGCTGGGGATATTTTACAAACTTGATGTCACGCCACCTGCAAACTATCCCTGGTCTGATGAGAGCGACGTTGCTTCGGATGCTGTAGCTAGCCTTAGAGATGGGTTGGAATTTCATTATCCTGCTCAATTGGCTGGTGGTCCGGTTGCAGTCTGGTTGCAAACAGGCTGGATGGCCCTCTTTGGGAAAAGCTTAACCGGGTTGCGCATACTCAATGGGTTAGTTAATTTAATCTCGGTTTTGCTGCTTTATCTGTTGGTACGCCAACTCCCTTTTGCTGATCGTCTTAACTGGCCCTTTCCTGGTCCTTCTTTTAACCATTGGCTGGCTCTAACGGCTGCTCTGCTCTTTGCCAACTCAACCTGGCTATTGGGGCTGGCTCGGATAGCAACACCAAATTGGTCATTGGTACCTCCAGCCACCATCTTGACCTTTTATTTTCTGTGGCTTGCCCTAAAGACCAATCGGCAACGCTATTTTATCGCTACAGGCGTCATGATGGGCTGGGCTATTTACAACTATATTCCTGCCTACTTTATACCGTTTGTTCCAGCTATCTTTTTGGGCCTTATATGGTGGGGTAAGGTGCAGGGATTGCCGCATCCCCCCTCCAAGTTGTATCTGCTGCCCTTCCCAGCGGCCTTTGTTGTGGCTTTACCTATCCTAACTTATTTTGCTTTGCATCCCGTGGCTGTAATGCAGCGGGTGGTACAACTGGCTCATACCAACGAAATATCTAATACTCGCTTGATGGCCGTAGGCGTGCTTGATACCTTTTCCTCTTTTGGAATTTTTCCAAATTGGATTTTACAGGGAAAATTTGAGCATGTCGCCTTCGATCCATTCCTGGCTGTACTCTTTATTATCGGTTTGGTGATTGCCATTCGCCGCCGTCGTGATCCGGTCTATCTTTTCTTGCTGCTGTGGTGGGTTGTTATGATTATGCCCGCTTTTCTGTCACGCTCTGCCAGTCTGGGCTTTATTTTCGAGATGTGGCGGCGAGGAATTGGGGCACAACCGGTTTCTTTTATCTTTCCGGCTATAACCGTTATTACGATGGCGCAATGGCTGCAAAAGAAGATTAGATCGGGTTCAGCCTTTCAACTTGATAGAGATGCTCGTCTTTCCGTGATGAGATCAGCGGTTTCGCCTGCTCTGGTTGCGGTAGCTGTTCTCATATCGACAGGTTCTAGTTATTGGCTTTATTTCGAACGATGGGCAAATAGTGGGGTTGTCCCCCTCTTTTTTGCGGCGGGACCGGTACGTTTGGTAGAGTGGATGAAGGCCGAAAGTGACGCTGATACACTCTTCATCTTCCCCAAACGGTCTAATGTTAGCCCGACGGTTCGCCCGGAGTTATTTACGGTCCGTTATCTGTTTGATGGTGAGGCTGCAGCGGCTTATCCCTTTGTGGATGAGACAACACTCGACCAAGAGTTAGCC
>Ga0210124_1000610_pt1 | contig 17514 bp, 9 predicted proteins | sample Muzzi_PWC_D2_FD_185554 | JGI IMG/M metagenome (GOLD analysis project Ga0210124, IMG submission 185554) | Wetland microbial communities from San Francisco Bay, California, USA, that impact long-term carbon sequestration - Muzzi_PWC_D2 (SPAdes) | ecosystem: Environmental > Aquatic > Marine >... | reverse complement strand
AGGCCGGCAAGGTGGGAAGAATGCCGATGCCATGGTGCTGCGATCCGTCGTTCTTGAGGACTTTCATACCGGTCCACGTGACCCGGTAGCCGCCGGGGAGCATAAACGGATTGATGTTGCCGTTTGTGCCGGCCGTGGGTGCCCCCACGAGGGCACCCAACTTGTAGTGCTCGACGATGCCCAGGCAGGACTCTGCGTAGCTGATGCACCGCCCATCGATGATGAATGCCTTCTTCGCATCCAAGTACGGCTTCTTCGGTAGCAAGTTCCATTCTCCGCCGCGCGTGAACCTCATGGCCTGGCGATCCGGACGACGAACGACGGGAATGTGCCACTGCGGGCTCCGTACCGGGCGGTCGATGATGTGCGGGAAGAAAGTCTCGGGCTGGATGTTGCGGGGATAGCCCCGAAAGTCGCAGACGATTCCCTTGGCTCGCTCGAGTTTCGACAATGCGCCCTTGAACTGAATATCGGTGATGCGGTTGAAGTCCAGATACATGATTCCCGGCTCGAGCTCGTGGACCGCGGGCGGTCTTCGTTCGCTAAGCCCGGGCATGGGGCTGTCGCGGTGCAGTGTGACGGTGCGACGCTGGCCCGATGCATCCTCGATTGTTAACCTAACCTCTTCATGCTCATCACCCGCAGTCAGCCCTTGAAGACTCCTGTAGCGCCGGAACTGATCCGTCGCCGCCGAAATAAGCTGCTCGGCCTCCGCCAGCGCTCGCCCGGCGGGCTGGCCGTCGATCTCGAGAACGATGTCACCCGGCTCGAGGCCAGCGTTCATGCTTTCCCATTGGACACAGGTGATCACCAATTGATCTTCAATCCAGTCCCAGAGCAACGGCAACGTAAGGGCCGGGTTGTCATCGACAAGTGACACGTGACCGTGACCATCATCCAGCCTGGCAATCAAACGCTGCAGCGTGGACAAAAAAGCCCGTTCATCCTTGTCGGTCGCGGCCGCCGTCAAGGCCTCGCGGAGGGCGGCCGGCCAATCCGTATCCACAACGTCGAAGTAGGGATAGAAATGCTGCATGACGTTCCAGCAAATCGCGACGTCGGCTAACCGCGTGGACCGGTCATTGCCGGTGTATGTCTTTGGGGTCTTCCCGGAAGCACTCGCAGGCCGGGCGGCGGCCTTGGGAATGGTGCCCTCTCCATCGGCGTAAAGGGCAAGCGGGACTGCGCACGCCACACCGCCGCCCAGGTCGGCCGTAAACGGTGTGGCGGGATCCCACATGTCGATGGGGATCTTCCCAGCATGAAGCGTCTTGTGGATTCGCTCGCTCGAATAGGAGGTCCTCGACCCCTCCATGCCGAGTCCGTGGTGCTTCCATGCCACAATTCTGACAGCCTTGCCATTGGCCGGTGGCATCAGCGCGACGGGTTTCGGTGGCGCATGACCGATCTCGAATATTTGGACCGTCGGCGCAATGGGATGGAATAGGTCATCGAGTACCGCCACCAGTTCTGCACTTGTGGCAGCCGATTCCACGGCACGAACGCCGGACACGGTAAACTCGTTCCAATCGGTTCGGGCGGCCTCGTCACTGGGGTGGAAGTACCGGACGTAGCCGAGCAGCCGAGTGAACGCCACGAGGTCTTCCAACGCGCGAGGCTCAAGCGGTCGAGGCGCCGAGGTCGGTGGATCGCCACTATTCGCATCGCGATTTCGCGGAGTACCTTGAGCATGCACCGTTGGAGCGCAAGCTGCAATCATGAGCCCTAAAGCGAATGGCAAGAGGCTGCTCATAACGGTGCCCTCCTCGAGACCTTGACGATAATCGTGACATCCCAGGTGTCAACGCGTCGTTAGTTTCACGGGGAGTTCCTCGGTTACCTGGCAATTTCGGTGGATGCCAAGGACGGTAGGGCAGGTCGTTGGTCCACCGCAGGTGGAGCGTTGACCTGCCGGTCCGGCGAGGCAGGTGAACCTCCCGGCAAAGCCGGGAGAACCGCCTGCCCTACTGTGAGACCGCCCAAAGTCTCACGTACCCGAGTTCTTCATACGAGTGTCGTTCACTGATGGTCTCAACTCGCGGATTTCTTGACGATTTCGACCAGCCGGTCCGATCGCATGCCGGCTTTGCGTCCCTGGTCGATGGCCTCGTCCAAAGCGACGCCGCGATGGCGGTTCAAGTACATCGCCCATACCGCGCCGACGCGATCCGAAGATCCGCAATGGAGAAGGACGGGACCGGATGTCTTGGCGAGCACATTTTTGAGCCGGTCGGCGTCTTCGGGGCCAAACGTGTCGGGCGTGATGGGGATGTTCACGTATTCCATGCCGAGACGTTTCATCTGTGCGGCTTCGTCGAACTCCAGTGCTTTCATCTCCCGCTCGCTACGTAGATTGACGACGACCTTGACGCCGCGCTCTTTTGCCGCATCGAGCCCCTCGACAGTTGGTTGTCCGGCGAAATACATGTCGCCGCTGTGTGACAGGTTTTTCACGCCGCTCCAGTCGGCCACCGGCTGCGCCGGCCCGAAGGAGGCCCGGTGCATGGAAGTCGCACAACCGGTCAACAAGATCGGAATCAAAAAAGCGGGGAATAGGGATCGGAGTCTTCGCGATTTGTCCATCTTTCATTTCTCTTACTTAAGCCGTGTTCGGATCCAGTTCCGATGCCGGAGCCGTTTCGATCGTATGGCACTGTGCGTTTCAAGAACAACAAGCATTGTATTTGTGTTCAAGCGTGAATCAAACAAGTCGGCGGTGGGTGGCATCATGGTCCGTTCGCCCAAAGTCGGTCCAACTCCGCACTCCAGTTGAGCACGACCATCAAGGCGTTTTGCGTGGAAACCTCGCCCTGGATCATCAAGAACCGCTTCCCGTCCGCGGTAAGGTCGTAGTTGGCGTTTCCGAAGGGATCGCTCGCAAATGAACCGCGAAACAACTCGGCCGGCGAGTCCGCGCGAAATGTGCCATCGGTGTTTACGGATACGGCCATCATTCGGTCCTCGACGCGATAGAAGAGTTCCTTGCCGCCGGGATTCCACCGCGGTTCCGTGCCGCCATTAATCGAGACGATCCAGCGCCCCTCGGCTTCCGGAAATGACGTGACATAGACTTCGTCCATGCCCGATTGATCTGACACATAGGCAAAATAACGGCCGTTCGGTGATATCACCCCGCCGCGTTCGTTAAATTGTGTGTTGATCAGCACGTGTGGCTCGTCGTTGTTTGACCAGTACCAAATATCGCGATTCGTGGTCGGATTGACCTCGTACATGACGCCGGATTCACCGTCCGGTGCAAATGATGTGATCAACCGGGCGCGACTATACGCGTGCAGTGTTTTCCACCGGCCGCTGCCGTCACTGGGGACGGATCGGATGCTGAAGCCGCCTGGCTCAAATTGCAGAAAGACGATGGACTGTTCGTCTGGCGCCCACATCGCGTAGGCCGCTCCGTCCGCGTGTGTCACGCGTATCGCATGGTCACGGCTGATGTCATACACGTATATGGCTGACGCGTTCTTCAAGTCTCGTTGCGCGTTCCAGTACACGATTTTCTGATTGTCGTTCGAAAGGCGAGGAGTCAGCACGGGGCCAAGATTCTCGGATATGACCGTTGCAGCGCCGTTGCGTTCCACCCATGCAATTCGGCCGACCGTCATCTCTGCCGATGGTAGATAAACCAGCGACCCATTGCGCGACACGACGGCGGAGACTGCGCCAAAGGAGTCCGTCTCGGCCTTGAAGTTACAGGATCGCAACGGACCCATCACGGTGAGCGAGTCCAAGTCGAACGGCGCAGCCAGTAGCTCCGTGCCCTGGCCCACGATCAGGTAACCCGGTTCGAGGTACTTGGCATCAGAACCACGCAAGAGGCGTCGTGCCCGCCGCGTCTCCAGTGAGACAACCATGACGTGCTCTCCCACCGCGCCTTCCCACGTACCGTTGTAAGAAACCAGGAGGTTTCTACCGTCTGGAAGTGCATGTGGCCATCGAAATTCACCCGGCACCCCGGTGACGTTTTCGATGGGAAAAGGATCGGCTTCGCCGCCGGTGGCAGGTACAACGAACATGTGCTGCGCGGTGTTGGATGCGAATACGATTCTGCCGTCGGCGAGCCAGTCGCCGCCATAGAACCGCCCAGGCGAAACGGTGACGACCGTGGGAGCGCCGCCGGTCAGCGACACCCACTTCAGCAGCCCCTGCGCGAAGTATCCGACACGCCGGCCGTCCGGAGAAAAGAAGGGCGATCTTCCGCCTTCCGTGCCGGGAATTCGCCGGCTGCCAAACGTGTCCAGGTCTCGCACATAAAGATTCGTCACCCCACCGGCGCCGGCGGAATACGCGATCTTCGTTCCATCGGGTGATATCGCGGGCATGCGGTAGGCCAGTCCGCTGCGATCCAGCGATTGTTCAATTTCCATGCGCAGGCGAATCGTCCGCGTACCAGATTCGGATGCCGGTTTGACGAGCGTCCATGTGATCGCGCTGGCGACAGCCGCGATGATCAGCGCAATCGTCGCTGTCAAGCCCCACGATCTGCGAACAGGCCTGTCCGAGCGGACGGGCATAATCGCAGATCCGCGGCCGGAAGTGGAAGGGTCTAATTCAATCCGAGCGTCGCCGATATCGCGAAGTCGCAGGTTCTTGTCGCGCTCCAAGCATCGCTGCAACACATGGCGCAGCATGGGCGGAGTATGGGGCGGTAGGTTTTCGAGATCGACTTCTTTGTGCAGGATGGCACCAATCGAGTCGGTCACCGTCTTGCCGTGGAAGGGCGATTCACCAGTCAGGCATTCGTACATGAGCACCCCGAAGGACCAGATGTCGGTACGCTTGTCGAGGGGCCGACCGCGCGCCTGTTCCGGACTCATGTACGCTGCCGTTCCGAGAATGACGCCCGGCCTGGTAAAATCTGCGGTGATGGTGGGGGACTCGGACGGCGTGGACGCATCCTCAGGATCATTGGCCATCGCACGGGCCAGGCCGAAGTCGAGTACTTTGACCGTGCCGTCCGGCCTGACCATGACGTTGCCCGGTTTCAGGTCGCGGTGGATAATACCTTTCTCATGGGCCGCCTCAAACGCGACGGCGATTTGGGTGCATGTCTTGACAGCCTCATCGAGTGGAAGCCGCCCCCGCTTCAATCGTTGGGCGAGCGTTTCGCCCTCGACGAATTCCAGCACGAGAAACTTGCTGCCATTGGCCTCGGCGAAACCGTACACGCCGGCAATGTTGGGGTGATTGAGGGATGCCAGTAGCTTTGCTTCGCGCTCGAAGCGCAAGACACGCTCCGCGTCGCGCGCCATGGTATCCGGCAGGATCTTGATGGCTACCTCTCGATCGAGAGAGGTGTCCCGGGCACACCAGACCTCGCCCATGCCTCCCGCCCCAAGACGCGAGACGACGTTGTATGAACCCAATTGTGTACCGGCCGATACGCCCATCCAATCCCATTCCCGCTTCGAGATGCAACGCTTCGATTATCAGCGAGCGTACCAATACCGCAAGTCGGCTTAGGACGGGCGCTCGACTGTCGCTGATCGAAAGCACCGACGGCAAGAGGGTGCTTGAAAAGCGTTTCAATACCGAGCCGCGCCCGTCAGGGAGCGGGAGGAAACCTCAAGAATCGCTCCCTGATGGTCGCGGCTCCGTACGCGGCAATTCTTCTTAGACACGCTCTATGGGGCGGCGGACCCCGGCTCAAGACTTTGGCATCACGCGGGCGGCGGTGGCGGAGCCGGCGGCGGTCCGATCGCGACGCGTCGGTTGAATGACCTGGAAGTTCTCGTGCCCCTTGCGGACGGCCGTGATCATGTAATCGAACTCGTAGTTTCCCGTACCGCGGTTCAACTCGCGCACGACAACGCGCCGCGTCGATTTTTCGGTCACGGCCAGCCCGGCCGAGTCGGCCGACAAGGGTGTGACGGTGACTGTCATACCGACATCGGACGCGATGGATTGGAAGTGCTCTGGAAGTAAAATGGTCGCCCGGCCATTTGCAAGCGTCGCGGTGCCACGCACGTAGGCGGCGGCTTCCGGGCCCTCAAGCGACGCATAGCAAATGTCAGTGGTCGGATCGGCAGGATTCGTGACACGGAACTGTTTTGTATCGCCAAAGACGACGCCTTGGCCACTTCCGTTGACATACAGACCGGCTTGCGCCGCCTCGTTTTCGTCGTAGACCTGAACGAGCCCGCGGTTGGCGTCTGCATGAGATAGGAGGACGTTCAATTTGCCATTGTTGCCGAGGACTTCGACGACGCCGGAGTCGCTGCCCGTCCGGCCGGATGTAACGACGTTGGTCTTGGCGGAGTTTCTATAACTCATCGCCGAACTGGTGATACTCACTACGGTTCGGTCGTCCACACCAATCTGCACCGCGTTGTTCTGTTCCTGAGTAATCTCGAATATGTTGCTGCTGGCGGCGTAACCGACGCGTGAAGCGGTCGCACCGCCGTCCTGCGAAAACAGAATGCGTGCGTTGTCCGTTTCCAGGAGGTTGTCGGTGTCGGCTTCCAGTTTCAAATTGATCGGACCGATACTCGCGAGGTGCAGATTCGAATCGGGAGTGCCCGTTCCAATGCCGACACGACCGTTCGAGGTGAGGCGCATTTTCTCAGCGAGACCGGAGCCGTCATTCGTCATGAATCGAAGCCATCCTGTTTGCCCTGACGTGGTCTGGGCACCCGCGCCGATCTTGGCCATGGCGAATTCCGTGCCGTTCGCACCTTCGTCGGAATCGAAGTTGCGCAGTTCGACATAGCCGACATCGACGGTTGTGGTGCCGTTGCGCGCGCCTTGAATAATCATACCCGCGTCGTTGCCGAGTTGGTCCGATGTGCGAATCTCGACCTGGGGATGCGTGTCGCTTTCGACATCGAGTCTGGCGCTCGGGTTGGTTGTGCCGATGCCGACGTCACCGCCGGCGTCGATCGAAAGTCTCTCTGAGCCGCCATTGATCAGTGACAATAGGCTGCCATTGGTTTGCCGAAGTTCGGCGGGCCAAGATCCGGCGGCGGTGATACTCAGGCCTACTTGCGCGGCGTTTTGCGCAAGATGAAGGCGGGATTGCGGGTTGGCCGTTCCCATGCCGACAAAGCCATCTTCATCGACATAAACGGCGTTGCCAGGCGAGCCGTCCGAGGCGTCGAGCGAGTGACCGTCCGGCTTTTCGACCGTGAGCGCATGATAGGCCACCGGCGCCGGTTCGATGACCGATCGGGGTGTAAGCGTCGACATCGCTTCCGGTGCGCCGGCCGGGCATCGGACCTGTATCTCGATCGACATCGGTTCGTTCAATGCGCCGCTCACGGCAAATACATCGCCGAAGTTGAGCGAAGCCTGAAACAGACCGTTGACGACAGGAAGTGGCTCGGGCATCTCCGGATCGATGTTAAAGAACTGTTGCGCCAGCAGCGTTGAACCGTTGTAAAGCGAAAACGTAAAGTCGCAGACATCGGTGACGGGAACGCCGTCCTGCTTGAGCGAGCCCTGGTAGACGATGTTTTTCGGGGCCGATTCGCCGCCGGCCGCAATGTCGGTGAGCCCACTGGCAAACAAAGTGAATACACAAACAACATGGAATCGTTGACGGTTCATGCTTCGCTTCCCCTTCGTACTTCATTTGCTACCGCAATACGCGATCAAACTGGAACGTACGGCGACCCGCTGCCCCGGCCCCCGTCCATCTCACGGGCTGGAATACCCGACCGGCGCGGACCGATCGCCGGCTGGATTTATCGGACATGGCCCGTTACCCGCTCCCGAACAGTTATCTATTCTAGCGAATGGCCTTCACCGATCCAATGGGCTCTGCTACGCGGCCGTGACGACCGCCAGCCATCTGACGCATCGCAGCCTCCCACCGATATCGTTGAGCGCCATGACGCTCGATGCTCCGAGCCCATTCATGCATGCACTCACCGAGCATCTCCACCGAGGAGTTTTCCGTTGAGCCGATAATAACACCGTGCCGTCCAGGTCGTCTCATGTGGAGGGAACCACAGGCGATAATCGGAGTGGATTCTTGATGTCCAAGCTGCTACCCACATTACGGAACTCCGTTGCGCGCCTTTCTGCGGTGTCGGTGCTCGTGTGTGCCGCCGTCCCAGCGATCGCGGGTACCGTCAATCCGGCTCTGCCGGTTGCTCAAACCGAAATTCGCTTGGCGGTTTCGCCCGATGGTCGCGACTTTGTGGATACGGGCCGCGTATTTGCCAGGCAGGCCGCCGCACCCGATCTGGTCATGCTGCGCGACGGGGGACTGCTCGCCCTTTACGACTATGTGGACAAAGCGACCGGACAGATCCGGATGGTCGTTTCGGCGTCGCCGAGCGACGGCAAACGGTGGACCGCGCCTCGGCCGATTGTCGTACAGGATGAACATGGCGAACCCCTGGCCGCGCAGCGCGGTGCCTGGTTTCGTACCAGCGCAGGGGCACTCGGGCTGGTCTTTGTCGTACCGATTCCTAACCGCACGGCGGCTGAAGACGACGAGTCGGAGCGACCCGTCGTCATACACCACGCGTTAACGAAGGACGGTTTAACGTACCGCGTGCTCCCACGATCAAAGCCGATCGCGCGGGGGCGTGGACACCTGCATCCGATGGCTTTCACGGCCATGGGACGCACGCATTTCTATGTGGCCAAAGCCTCGTCTCCAGAGGACACTTCGTCGCGCCAGTCGGCGCTGGCCGAGCACTTCGTATCCGACGACGGGTTGAATTTCGAGAAAATCGGCGTGGCGCGTTTCCCCGGCGCTGTGGGTAGTGGTTCGTTTGTATCGTGGGGCGATCGGCTGCTCGCGTTTGTATCCGGAGACGATGGAATCGTTTCCCTGCGTACGACGGACGAGCACCATTGGCAAACCGATCGTCGTGTCCGGCTCGCCGACGGATGGGATCCCGCCGTCGTACGCCTGCGCGACGGCACGTTTCTCATGTTGTATTGTTCAGCCATCCCGGACTCGACGGAGGATGCTGCCCAGATGGTGGCACCGATTCTGGCGTCCGCACCGTTGGAAGAGGACTGGCAGGTGGACCTGCCGATTGCTGACGCCACCGGGGGCCCAGGTCCCGTCGACACGGTGAGTGACGATCAAGCCGGCGAATCGGCGGGTTCTCTCACGATGCTGGATTCGCTCCAGAAGGAAGAGGGCACGGCAGCACTTGACAACGAACCGGATGTTGAGGATCCGGGCCTGGCGTCATCCACGCGCGACGAGGCGCAGATCGTGCTTCCCGAGGCGCCGCCTGAAGATTGGGATGACCGCGATGGTTACGGTTTTGTCGACGAGCCCGATTTCAAAACGCGCGTCGACTATGTCACCTGGTATGGGGATCTTGCGCTTAGGAAACCGGATGATAACGCATACGAAGCGTACGCATGGTTCATGCCGACACCCTGGGCGGCGCCGCCGAGCGGAACGCCGTTTCCGGAGTTGCGGAACATGTTCAGCGATCGGTCCTTCCAAGGTCCTCCCGGTCCGTGGGATGCTGCAGACCACCCCGAATGGGAAGAATCGCGGAACGCGTCGCAACACATCATGGCACAATTCCGCGAGGCCACACGCCACGGAGACTATGCCATGCCGCCGCTCTTTAATGACCAAGAGGAAGTGGAAGGACCACCGATTGAAGAGCCGCTGCTGTTCCGCATGATCCTTCCGCAACTCCATTTCCATCTGAAGCTCGCCCGTAGCGCCGTCGCGAACGCCTGGCGCAAGGACGGGAGCGGCCGCGTGTCGCCGGAGAGAATGCTTGACGCCTGGGAGACGGCCCTTCGCGGCGCGAATCACATTGACGACGGGTTGACACTCATTGAGGATCTGGTCGCGGCGGCCGAGCGGCGGCTCGTTCAAAAGAACGTGCGATGGGCGCTGAAGCGGGGCGTTCTCAAAGGTGCGGATCTCGATCGCGCGCTGGATACACTACAGAGGCTCGACCGCAACGACGACGATCCGGTTCGCTACCTTCGCGGCGAGCACGCGGCCGTCATGGATACGGTGCAGTATATATACGGGCCACCCGGTGCCGATCGTGGGGCACGGCTTAACCGTGATAGGCTCAATCATGTGTTCGACGGCATGGACCCGGAATTGCTGGTGGATCGCATACCCGATCCCGCCGACGAGGACGCCCAGCCGACGGTCGAGGCCCTCACCGCCTATTACGAGGAACTGGCGGACATCATGCGTATCGGCTACCCGGCTTACCGCCAAGCGGACGTATCCGCGGCGGCGAGTCGTTACAGGCAGATTTCGCCGCTAGTGGGTATTCTGGTCGCCGATCTTGGCAGAGTCCACCACAAGCGTGCGCAAACTGAAGCCTCGCGTCGTGCCACGCAGTTGGCCCTTGTGCTGCACCGGTGGGCGGAACGTCGCGGGCGTTTTCCGAATTCTTTGCAAGAGCTAGGATTACCCCGCAACGAACTCATGCAGATCGACCCATTCACCGGCGCGCCGTTTCCATATCGCACAATGAAAAACGACTTTACTCTTTACTCCGCCGGCGAGAACGGCCTCGATGACGGCGGCACCATACCATCCACTGATGACGACACATCCACTGATGATTCCGACGACATCGTCTTCTGGCCGCCGCCATCCGAGGGATAGCATGCCCGAGTGAAACGCGGTGCCACTCGAGGATCACGCCCGGAGAGCCAACTCTCACACGATGGACTAAATACGGTTTTCGAGCCCCAAAACGCACTTTCAAACTCCCCGGGGTTTGCCAACCTCCGGCCCGGACGCCATCGCGGTCTTTCTCATGAACGCCGCCAGCTGTTTTTTCAAGCAATGATGCCTTTCGCAACTCAATTGTGCACTACTTGATAGAGGGACGCATATCAATGCGTAGGCGTTGAGTGTGGTGAAGTGGTCGAGATTCGGCGTCCTCGGCGTTTAGGTTTGGCCGAATAGATATGACTTATCGCGTCGCGAAGCCGACGCGATAAGTCATATCTATTCGTGCCATCGTTGCGGGCCACATGTTGACGTAATGTTGCCTGGCATGGCAGTATACGCGCACGTGTCGTAGAGCGCTTGGCGTATCAAAGGCGCGTGAGAGTCTCGCCGGACCATGTCTTTGGCTCAGAAGGATCGCGAAATGTCAATCCTGAGGAGAGTATCGCGCGGATCACGAACCGGGGTTGATGCTCCAAGAACAGAAGCGGGCAATGTAGATTTTCATCCGGCAATCGCCGCAAAACGACGTCGACCGTTGCCCCATCGTGCGCGCTATCGGCTTCGTGGCGGTACCTGCCTTCGGTCTACTTTGGGCTAGCGCGGTGCTTGGGGGTGAGCCGCTCTTCCAAAGCGCGGTACAGTATAGTGTTCCGGAGCCTGCCGTCGCCGTAGCGATCAGCGACCTGAACGGCGATCAGGTGGAAGACGTAGCGGTGGCGAACACTGCTACACACGTAAATATCCTTTCGGTGTTGCTCGGCATCGACGGTGACGTACCTGCCGCTCCTGTCGAGTACTGGCCCGGCATTGGGGTCACGTCCGCTGCGATCGGAGACCTCCATGGTGACCAGGTGCCCGACATCGTGGCAGGGAATGACGGTGGGGCCGGGTGGTTTCCTGGCGCTGTGGCTGTAATGCGGGGGAACGGCGACGGGTCGTTCGCCCAGACGGTAACTTATCTCTTGCACGATGAGGCTCTTTCCGTGGCCATCGGCGATCTTAACGGCGACCAGATTGCGGATCTGGCTGCGGCGGTCGATCGTCGCGTTTCGATTTTGCTGGGGCTGGGTGACGGGACGTTCGCCGCCCCGATATACTACGAGGGTATATGCTGCGCCAATGCTCAATTTGTAGCGATCGCCGATCTGAACGGCGATGGCATACCGGATTTGGTGGAACGGCGCGGGCGCATTTGGGTGTGGTTGGGTACCGGCAACGCAAGGTTTGCCGACCCGGTCTTCTACCTCACTGATTTGGGTATTGGTTCAGTTGCGATCAGTGATCTGAACGGTGACCAAGTGCCCGATCTGGCCACGGCGAATGACAGCAGCAACGATGTGTCGGTGCTGCTTGGGATTGGGGACGGGACATTTGCGGACTCGTTGCCCTACGCCGCCGGCAACGCGCCTGTGTGTGTGTTGCGATCGGCGATATGAACGGCGATCGTTTGCCCGACCTTGCCGTAAGCGGAGCGTATCTGTTCGGAGCTGGTGACGGAACGTTCGACGGCGCCATGCCCTACCCCGAAGGCGCGTCGGGTACATCTGTGGCCATTGGTGACCTGGACGGCGACGGCGTGCCGGACGTGGCGTTGGCGGGTCCAGGACGTGAAGCAAGAGTCCTTCTTAACTAATCGACAGGCGCATGCTGCCTTGGCAACAACTGCATCGTCGCACCTCAGAGCGATTGCCTGGATTCCGGTGGCACGTACTTCGGCCACAACTCGTCTTGTACCGATCCCGATTCCGACGACGACGGTGTTCGGGACGGGTGCGACCTCTGCGATAACAACAGTCAAGATTGTGACCCCGCCCCGGTCATCTCGCCGCAGCCGCCACACGATAGGCTCAAGAATCGTTACATTTCGATCGACCCGCTTGGCGTGGACCAGGCAAACGTAGGGAAGAATTTTGACATCCGCGTGACACTGAACAGCACGCTCGTGAATGGCGTCACGGCCGTCGGCTCTTCGTGGTGGGCCAATGCGCCGGATGCGAACTGCATCTCCGTGGTTGGACCGACGCAGCCGCTCACGCCGATCAACTGGGATTCGTGTCCCACGCTACACCTGACGGGCTGCCCGATCATGCCGACCTCGACATGCGACATTGTCCCCGTGCTCGGTGGGCTGCCATTCGGCCCGCCGCTTGCGGCCCAGACGCAGGCGAAACCTGCTGACGACAAGTGGTGGGGGGACACGGTCGGTTTTTACGATGCCGTCCTGCAGGAGTGGACACCGCCGCAGGGCAGTGTGAACATCGATGATGCCGTGGCGGCCATTAAGACGTTCCAGAATCCGAGTTTGGTAGGTCCCGGCTGTGGCACGCCACCCTGTAATGCCACGCACGTGTCGGTCACAGACGTCCATCCGGCCGGCTACCTCCAACAGCCGTGGGGTACGCCGAACCAGGTGGTGGATATCAACGACGTGTTTCAGATCATCCTCGGCTTCCAGGGGAACGAATACCCCGGACCGGAGATTCACCTGTGTACCGATCCGTAACGTAACGATACATTCGACGATCCATTCGCGAACCGGGCGGCGCCCTTGGTGTCGTACCTCTGTCGTCTCATCTGCGCGTGGCGGTCTTGGGGCCTCTGATTCATGGGGAACTCCCCGGTAACCCTGTTCGATGAGGGTCACGGTGCGGCGGCTCGCGCTTCGTTTGCTGCCTGCGGCAGTTTCGACCGCCATTCGAAGGCTATGGCGTCACAGCCTTCGTCCGGCTCAGTGGCGTACCAGCGGTCGTAGAGGTCGATGAGGGATTGGATCGACTTGAGCGTACGCTCGTGGTCCGCGCCATACCCTGCCGAAAGGAGAGCGTGCGCCTCAAGGAGTGTCTTCTCGGCCGCCGGGAGATCGCCCTGCCCGACACGCGCTTCACCGAGCTTTGCGAGGTAACTCCCAAGTGTGCGCGGGTCGTTCCCCCCCCACACCTCGCGCGCCGCGGCTTCGCTTGCCTGAAGCAGTTCCGCGGCTTCGTCGTGACGGCCGAGTTTGTTCAGGAGGCTGCCCAGGTTAATCGTAAACCTCAGCGTCACCGGGTGTTCGTCTCCCAGAATGCGGCGGTTGCCGCTAAGTGCCTCGAGGTAATAGGCCTCGGCCTCGTCGTGCCTGCCCAGCGACTGAAGGAGAGCCCCCATGTTGTTGATCATGATCAGCGTTTCCGGGTTGTCGTCGCCCAGGATGCGGCGGTTGCCCAGAAGGGCCTCGCGGTAATAGGGCTCGGCCTCCTCATACCTGCCTAGGGCGTCCAGAAGGAGCCCCAAGTTGTTGAGGAGGACCAGCGTCACCGGGTGGTCGTCGCCAAGCGTTCGGCGGCTGCCCTCGAGCGCCTCTCGGTGATAGCGTTCGGCCTCGTCGTACTCTCCGATTTGCTGGAGCAGACGTCCCATGTTGCTGATCGAAATCAGCGTTCTGCGGTCGTCGTTGCCCAGCACACGACGTCGACGCTGCAGCGCCTCGCGAACGTACGGCTCGGCATCTGCGTATTTGCCCATTCTGATAAGCAGGGAACCCATACGGTTAATCGAGGTCATCGTCACCGGGTGATCGTCGCCAAGCACCCGGCGGCTGCCCTTCAGCGCTTCGAGGTGATAGCGCTCGGCCTCTGCATACCTACCCATCCTCTCGAACAGGCCACCCATGTTGCTGATCGACTTCAACGTTTCTTGATGGTCGTCGCCCAGGACGCGGCGCTGACCCTGCAGCGCCTCGCGGAGATAGGGCTCGGCTTCCGTGTATTTGCCTATTGTAGAGAGCAGTGCACCCATGCGGCCGACCGCGTCCAGCGTGTCCGGATGGTCGTCCCCCTTTGCGCGGCGGTAAGCCTGCAGGGATTCCTCCTCCAAGGTCAGCGCCGGCTCATAAAGACCGATCTTAATATACTTGTCGGCGACCGCCTGCTTCAGCGCGGCGCGGAGCAGTGGCTCGTCGGCAAAGTCTCTGTCAATGGCTTCCACCGCGCGCGACAACACGGTCCTATCGACTACGTTCAGCGCCACGTTGGTCACATTGACCTCGCCGATGAGCCGATCAAAGGACGCCATGGACGCCTCGATCTCTTGGGGTGAAACGTCTCGATTTTGCAGCCCATTGCGGATGCTCGCGCGAAGTTCGTCGATGATCCCACGACCCATCTGATGGGCGTCGATGCCACCGATCATCGCTTGCTGGAATTCGGTGATCGTCTGCAGCTCGCTTGCACGCTTCTCAGCGAGTTTTCGTTGCTCCTCTTCGGAGGCACGGGCTGCGACCGCTTCGCTCTCGCGCTGCTCGGCCAGCTTGCGATGCCCGGCTTCCGACGCACGGGCCTTGTCTGCAGCCTCACGGGCACGGCTCTGATTCTGGTACATAATCGACAGCGCGATCGTGGATACACCCAGCAGAAGCACGAAGGCCAGAGAGACACCCGCTGCAATTCGGTATCGCTGCATGGACTTGCGGATCACGTACCAGGTGCTGGCGCGTTTGGCGTCGATGGGCTCACCGCGGAGATAGTGCCCGATGTCGCGGGCGAGATCCGATGCAGATTGGTAGCGCGCCTGCTGATCTCTGGCCAGTGATTTGCTGACAATGGCCTCAACGTCGCCTTTCAATGTCGTATCGATCGATCCCAGCCGCTGCGGTTCATCCTCGGCAATTTTCCTCACCGCCTCATGGAGCATCAGCCCTTTCACGTCGTGCGGTACTCGAATCACAAGAAGCTCGAACAGAATGACGCCGAGGGAATACACGTCACTGCGAACATCCACGTCGTGGATTCGGCCGGTCGCCTGTTCCGGACTCATGTATGCCAGGGTGCCGACGACTTGCCCCATCTCCGTGTCAAGCGTGGACGGTTGCGCATCTGTTTCCAGCAAACGAGCCACGCCGAAGTCGACGACCCGCGGCCTGCCCTCGTCGTCGATCAGAATGTTGTCCGGCTTCAGGTCACGATGAATGACGCCCTTTTGATGCGCATGCTGGACAGCCTCGACGATGCGGACAAACAACTGCAATCGATCGCGCACAGACAGCCCGTGCGCGTTGGCGTAGGCCACCAGCGTGCTGCCGTGTACGAATTCCATGGCGAGGTAGGCTTGCGGGCCGTTGCCGAAATCGGCCACTTGTGCCTCGTAGATCTGGGCGATGCCGGGATGCTGCAGGCGGGCGAGCGCATCGGCCTCTCGACGAAACCGATTCCCGGTGGCATCGGAGGCGATTCCCATTTGGATGATCTTAAGGGCCACTGTGCGCTTCGGCGTGTCTTGACGGGCCTCGTACACGGTACCCATCCCGCCCTGACCGATCCGCTTTACAATCGTGTACTTGCCGACCTGCTTGCCGTCAGGCACAGGCGCGGTGTGATCGAGGAAATGAAGGCTGTCCGTCGAAACGCCTCTCGCCACCAGGGCGTTACACAAGATGGCGGCGGAATTGCCGGAGTCCTTGAGGAGGTCGTCAATCCTGGATCTGAGATCCGTGTCATTACCACACTTTGCATCGAGGACTTTCCGGCGGGCCTCGGGCGTAAGGTCGGCCACTTCGAAGAACAATTGTCGCAGGTTCTCATACTCCTGGGGTGTCATGGCTCTCTTTCTTGAATACGCAGGTCGTTCGCGAGCCAGGCGCGAGCCATTTTCCAATCCAATTCGACGGTGCGCTTGGACACGTCCATCAGGCGCGCGATGTCCTCGCAGGCCAGTCCACCCAGAAACTTCATCTCCACAATGGCCGCCTGCCGCGCGTTAAGTCCGGCCAGGGCACTCAGCGATTCGTCGAATGCCAGAGGCGCGGCATCAAGCGAGCAAGCACCGGCCGCCTCTGCTTCGCAAAGACTAATTCTCTGAAGCTCCGCGCCGCGTTTGAATGCCCGCTTACGTCGTGCGTAGTCGGCCAGCACTTGCCTCATGGCACGGGCCGCCACCGCACGAAAATGCGCGCTGCTATCCCAGTTTGAGCTTTCGGTACGGGCCAGACGAAGAAAGGCCTCATGCACCACCGCCGTAGGTTGTAGTGTTTGGCCCTCCGGGAGCCTGGAAAACCATCCGTGCGCCAGTTCCCGCAGTTCATCGTAGATGGCCGGGAACACCTCTCTCGCAGGGATATCCAGGCCCAGCTCGGCCATCGCGTTAACCTCGTAGGGCATGTCGTCGGTCATACGCGGTTGTCCTTCGTGCGACGCCAGCAGGAAGCTGTTCTTTGATCGAAATTGGGCTCTAGGGAGCCGGATTCGTGCCCGATTATAGCGAGAATTGGCTCAAATGTCGCCAGGCCACGGGCGGCAAGTGTAAAGGGAATCCACCATTTGGCGGCTGGACCGTCGTTTCTCACGGAGCGACGGTGAGTGGTAAACGGAAAAAACTTGCGCGTCCTTTGGTTTTTTGCGTATACCATTGAACGGGTTTCGGATCTGCACGTGATTCGGGCGTCCGAGACGTTCTGAGCGGTGACCGTTCGGTACGTCAATCGTTGAGAAAAAAGCCACAGCTCTCGTGATTCGCCAGAGCAACTATATCGAGATGAGCGTGACTGGCATGGTCAGATACGTTCCGCCTGTGCTATCCAGGCCGGCCATGGGCAAGCTATCCCTTGCCCATGCCACGCGTATTTTTACGTGTGGCGATACACTTTTTGGCATTGACTATGGTGCCATGAATCAGGTACGATCCGAGTGTTCAACAGCGCGACCGTCGCGTTTTCCGCGTCGTTTGGGGGCAATCGCCGTAAGCCGCCCGTGAGCGGATGCGCATCGTCGCACATGCCATCGGTCTTCGTCGACCGAAGAGTTCGCATAGCAGAAGGACAAGCAAGACACATCTCGAAGGGAGCGAATCATGAAAGTAATCGGCATGGTGGTGATATGGGCCAGTCTTTTCACGTC